>Ga0255743_10000061_pt1 | contig 91874 bp, 162 predicted proteins | sample 101ome_19_FD_179950 | JGI IMG/M metagenome (GOLD analysis project Ga0255743, IMG submission 179950) | Coastal salt marsh microbial communities from the Groves Creek Marsh, Skidaway Island, Georgia - 101405AT metaG (version 2) | ecosystem: Environmental > Aquatic > Marine > Intertidal zone >... | reverse complement strand
TCCACATCAAAAAAGGAAAATTAATACAGAAACAACTATCATTCCAATAATAATCATAGGACATGCAATACTTGTGTTATTTCCTTCGATAGGTGGAAATTGTTCAAAGTCGTTCATACAACCCCCTTATGCCATTTCCACATCAATAAAGTATAATCCTTCTTCGTCAATTTCTTCATCGTCGAGATATAGATCGTCAGATAAGAAATTACGGCAGTTAACATAAGATCCTTCAAAGGTAATATTTGGGTTTCCACCACCAGGACCAATTGCAGTGAAATCAACCATTTTTAAGTTGTGTTTCTCAAGAAGTTCTAAGAATTCCCCAAGGTTGCAATCGTGTGCGATGTCAACGTTGATTTTAGCCATGATATAGTTTCCTTTTTATTTTGTATATTATCAATCTATACTGATTCTATATCAATGTACATAGTTAAAATGATTTATTCGTAAATTTCTGCGTATTTTTTTCTTACAGCTTTATAGTGCGCTAAGTACTCATATGTTGGTACTTTAAACACCTGGGGTTCATGGTCATCAACCGCTATTAGGATTACACCTTGTTTAATTGGAATACCAGTTTGTTCGTAAAAAGCAGCCGCATAGAATGAAGCCTGGATAAAATAATTTAAAATCCATTCTTCCTCTTTTGGCTTACGTGAAGTTTTAAAATCAACTACTGATAACTCACCGTCCCATTCTGCAATACAATCAACTTGCCCACCAGCTTTTAAACGATCGCTGTAGAGAAATTCTTCTTGGAAATAAACATTATCTAAGTGTTTATCCAAAAGTGGTTTAATCGTGTTAAACGTAAACAAATTGGAAGGAACATGTTTACCTTTCCAATCTTCGAGGTTATCAATGTAATCTTCACAGAGTTTATGAACTGCGGTACCGCGATTAGCAGCCTGGGTTGAGATACGATTAGCTTCTTCTTCGCCAACCCGTTCTCTCCATTTTTGAATACTATCACCTTTCATTACTCCCAAAATTGTAGTAATGGATGGGTAAGCGTTTCCTTCTGGTGTGAAATATTTTCGGCCACTCGTTGTTGTTTGACGAGTGATCTGCGGGAGTACGATCCCGTGGTCTACATGATTAAACATAATATAAATTTATCCGCCTATTAAAACTTTAGATGATCCTGATGTTATTGTGTGGTCAAATGAATGGTCCTTATTAAAGGTGTCACCAATTCTTCCTGCGTTTTCTCCTTCAAAAAATACTTTTGAAGAATATGTATCAAGTGCAGGTGTGTGATTTTGCGCGGCCGCAACGCAAGGCTCGCCATCTGGGTGGGCCGCCATTACATCGTCTTTAACTACTGGAAATCTATTCTTGTCAATTTTTACCTTTGTAATGGTAGCAGCACCCGTAGCCGACGTAGGTTTTGCAGCATCCCAATACCACTTAATTGCGGTTCCTTCGGAATCTTCTTCACACACGGTTCCTTTTTTACCGTCCGTTATAGTTACGACACTATTGCCGCCTGCGTATGCTGCTCCTGGCATTTTATGCTGCCTCCAATACATTTTCCTTTGCCATTATATATTCTTTTACCAAACCTGAGCGAACGATATCATCCACCGTAAAATTAACTACATCAAATGATGGTATTGCTCTTAAGACTTTGATAAAATTGCATAGGCCAGAAATATCTGCCCTATTTCTAGATTGTTGTAGATCGTCTTGCTTTGTATCACCACAGAAGATAATCTTTGACGACTCTCCCACTCGTGTGATAATACTATCAAGTTCATGGTACGTCATAGATTGACATTCGTCAACAATAATTATTGAATTATCAAATGTTAATCCGCGGACGAAGGAAGAACTCATAAACGTGAGCATTCCTTTTTGTTTAAGAACTTGATAGGCGTCTCCTCTGCTAAATAAATCGTTGACAATATCGGTATATGGTTGTTCAAATACCGCCTCTTTTTGAGTCTTTGATCCTGGCATGAATCCTTGCTCGCGTGTCTGAACTGCAGATCTAATTATGACGACCTTCTCATACTCTCCTTTCTGTAGTACATCATTGAGCGCCAAGTATGTAGCGCACATTGTTTTTCCTGTACCTGCTGTTCCGATGGCCGCGAGATTGTATCCTTCGTGATATGACTCAAAGAGATCTGATTGCGATGGAGTCAGTGGGTTGATCTTTCGCATTGAAAACTTTTGGTTTAAAATGCCAACCATATGGTCCATTTCTCTTTGTTGACGACGTTTTTCCTTACGGGATAGTCTACGCTGTTTTGCTGCCATGAAACCTCCTATGACTCCTAACGGAGTTAGAAGTCGTTGATTGTGTTTTTAACTGATCTCGAACCAGGGTGATGGTTCTTGACCTCTCTCAAAACATCACGAAATCCGTCATCGGGCTTTTTAATCCCAAGACGTACCGGGTCACCGATTCCCGGAGCTTTTTTAAAGGTTTGTTTTATGTGGGGGTTATCCAGTAAGTATGACTCTCGTTCAGACATACTTAGTATTTTCTCAAATTCTTCGTTTGTTTCAGTGTTTCTAAAACTATAAGTGGGCATTCAATCTCCGTACTAAAAAGGGGCTGCCACCATAGGAGCCCCATCATGTTTCATAATATATCTACCTATGTTAGTGATATTTATAATAAAAGTGCCTGTTAAACAACCAATTCATAAATTTCTTTCCAATTTTTTACATTGGTAACGAATGGATGTTCAAATCCTTGGTTGTGGTTATGCTCAATAAGCATTGAATTCAAACCAAGGTCAGCACCAACAACAGCGTTTTCTGGTTTATCTTCAACCCACAAACATCCGGTGTCAGCATATGGTTTCAAAGCTTCGTCTTTGTCACCGCCACATTCTAGGCAGATAACTTCCTCAAAGACTTTTTTACCAAAAATAGCTTCAAGGTTTTTCTTCCGAAGTTTACCAGCATAAATGTCGGTGGATAGAGATGTAATACAATGGAAAATATATCCGTGATCTTCGTGAAGTTTCTTAACGTACTTAACAGCATCACGGAAAGGTGTTAGCCAACCAATGGCAGCTGAACAGTTAAAGTATTCGCACATTTTTTTAGCTTCATCATGTGACATGTCGAAGGTTTTACCCATATCATATTCATCATATGTTTTTGGATGATGACCACGAGCTGCCATCCATTTGTAAAATGAATATTGCCAGTCCAAAAGGACGCCATCACAATCGACGAGTATAAGTTTTTCATTTAGTTTCATAATATATCCTTTATTTGATTCTATTATATACTAATATAGAATCAGAGGAATGTCAACCATCATCTTTCTCAAAACGGGAATATTTTTCATTTTGTTTCATTTTTCTCGTATCGCGACGTTTTTTCATTTTCTTTTCTTTATTACGAGAGTGTCTGTCTTCATTGTCTCCCCACTCGTCGTCTTGCCAACGATCTTCGCGATATTGCTTGAAACTTTTTGCCATCTTTCTACTCTTTGATTAGTCCAGGGAATGCTCTGTTTACTGTTTTCTTTTGTAAGCCTTTAAAGGGCTTTTGTTGAATGCTATAGTTTGCTAACATATCAGCATCATCATTATCTATATCTTGCAATAATTGGATAAAAAGCGCTTCACGTTTTGATTGATTCATATTATCATAGCCGCCGCCTTTAATAAAAATTTTCAAACGTCGAGCTTCAGTATAAAGCAGTTGCTTGGCCTGATCTTCAAATTCATTCTTTTTCCAAGGAGGGGCTGTATTAGGTAAAAGCCATTCAACCCTCTCTTTATCATATGTGGCTTGTAAAACCATTTTTAATGGCATAGAATCATTCTCTTTAAGCCATTCTACTTTTTCGTCGGCTGTATTAAACTCAGCACACTTTGCAATAATTTCACTAATTGATAGTTTCATTTAAAAGTCCTGTATATCGGTAATGAGATTTTTAAGTTTCTTTTGAACAAAGAAATTAAATAAATGCTCACGACCAATTCCTTTATCTGGTTCATATTCACTTAGAATTTTGTCTTGATAATTCTGAGGAATTTGTGTCAAGTCAATCAACATCTTATTACGATGGTAACGGCGAAGAGTTTCTTCATCCATAGCATCCGTTCCTGCAGAATACATTTCAAGACGCTTTTTAGTCATAGCTTTTTGGCGTTGCCCAACGGCCAAACAATTATCAGCCGACAGAATATTTGGAACGCCGTCTCCGGTGTCACCCTTTAGAACATGCTCAACTAAATATTGCTCAGGGTTGTCATTGCGAATCCAACGTTTACGAACTGGATCATATTGATCTACATTTGCATATTTATGTAATTGAATATAATCTTTGTCACCAGATAGCACCAAAAAGCGTTCGCCGCCAGTATTGAGTTCGGTGCCATGTTCTTTAATAATGGTGCCAATAATATCGTCGGCTTCACAATGTTCCATATGAATTACTTTGTATGGAAACACTTCCTTAAGTTCATCACGAATTGTATTCATAATGTTAAAGAGATTATTCCAGTTAATCTCTGATTCCTCGCGTGACTTTTTGCGATTAGCTTTATAATAAGGAAATGCTTCACGGCGCCAGGTATTTTTACCATCAGCACAGATCACAAGTTCACCGTAATCTTTATGAAACTTTTTACGATTTAGTCTAAGGGAGTTTAAGAACATATGACGAATTAGATTTTCGTCAATGTCTACATTGTGGTGGTTACCGATACTTGCAAATAGCGAAGCAAGGATAACCTGGTTGTAGTCTACTAGTATTGCCATAATTTATCTCGTGTTACAGTTTAATTTACAATTTCTATTCTAATCCATTTCTTCATCAATGTCAACCATTTTTTCTTCAAAAGATGCAATATTGTCTTGGATGTCTAAAGAATCTTTAGCAAATTCCTGTAAGGGATGATGTATCCCTTGAGATTGTAGGTGAAGAGACCTAATAGCCTCTAGAACTAATACCATGGATGGAAAGTAAGTTTCCATATCTTTACTGAAATCACAACCCGATCTAATAAGTTCACCTAAAACATTACGCCAAATAAACTCAGCAACCTCTTCACTGTAAAGTGATTTAAACTCTTTTAATTGAAATTCGAGTTCTTCTTTAGATTGCGGTGGCGCGTCTACTTTAACTTTTGGAAATTGGATTACATTATCAGTCATCTAAAATTTTTAAAAGTCTATTCCATGCGCCGGCATAGGCATCAATACCGTGACGGCCCAAGGATAAACGATCTCCTGTTGTCATGCCTTTAATAAAGTTTGGATCTGCTACTTGCGTATCTAAAATTTGTCTTGTAAGATTATAGGCTAATTGCGCGTGTTCTTGCAGATTTTCTGTATAGTCATACATTACGGTAGCATTTGCGCTTGTTTCTGAAAGAGCTCCAAAGTTTGGATGGATACATAGTACGCCAGAACGAATTGCTTCAATCATTGCAATACAAGATGTTTCTTTCCAAATGCTTGGGAACAAGAAAATATGAGCTTTATCTAGGGCATCCATAATATCTGCGTTTGGCTTTACACCATGATAAGTCATTTTTGGATGCGATCTTGCTACATTAAATAGTCCTTCATAAGGAGCGTCTCGTTGTTCCCATCCATAAATTCCAAATGAAGAATAAATGTCTAAATGGATGTTATTATAATTTTCTGTTAATTTATCAAAAATTGGAATAAGTAATTCCAAACCGCGATGTGGTGTGGTGTGATAAATGAAGCGAATTGTGTCGTACTCTTTTTTAGGCAATTGATAAGGTTTTTCAATTGCATTAGGAATTACGGTACACTTAGAATATGGCATTCCAAAATGCATAATATATTGGTCTCTCTGCCACGCTGACACAAATACAAAATGGTCAAATTTGAGCCATCCGCTATTTGCTAAAATTTGATTTTCTGGATCTTCTGCTAAGTCGTGCGCGTAAAGAATATTTTTTACATCATTAGGAATTTCTCTAGGACGAGAAAAATGGATCGCGAAATTTTGCAATGGGCGTGAGGCTACATTTTCAAGTAGCCTTGTTCTCATTTGTTCTGTTCCGCCTTGAGATTTTCCTGACACTTCACTTTCAACAACTTGACCTTTATAGATCATACTCATAATATATCTCCTAGCCTAATAGCCTTTCATATCCATATAAACTATCATATTTAAAATCTCTAAACTTTCCGTTTTCAAGATCATAAACACTGAGTGTATCTGGGGTTGAATCTTTCAACCTATGCACTCCCATTTTTTCTTCTGGGATGATGCTCGTGTCTCTTGTAGCATGAATGAAGCGTGCTGTCCCATCCTTTTTGTGAAGAGTTAAAATCCATTTACCCTCAGTAAGAATGTTTAGCATATCGTTTCTTTTCCAAGGTCTTTTAATTACTGCCATTTTTATTTTCCTATTTTAATACAAAAGCTCGTTTTTGAATATCCTTATAAGAACCACCACGCAAATCGCTCATACGTACTTTAATAAAAGGCTTATTTGTTTCATTCTTATTAGGGTTTTCAATAGTAAGCTTTGGATTACTACCTTTCATGTACGCCTTTTGTTTATTTAACAGTTTCTGTGCAGGTGTAATACCAACACCTGATGTTTTCATAGAAGAACGCCGTTCGCCACCCGACACGGCTCCACTAGATTTACCACCTTTTTTCTTACCCATAATATTATTCCTTATTCCAAATTAATTAATTCTAGATCCCTTAAAGATTTATAACATAATGTTGTCAGTTCTTCAGTTGGATCGAGTCTTATATAAGATATTAACCTATCTATATATTGTAATTCTTTATCATGATTAGATGCCACGCTCATTGATTCAAAAAATGTTTCAATATCATATGGATTTTCTAAGAACAGCTTGGGTTTAGTATTTTTTTCTTTATTATTATGCTTCTGCTCTGACATTTCCCTCTTTCGAATAGATTTTTTCTAAAATATCATAAAAATCCTCGATCGTTCCATTATTGTGGATCCTATAAGTTCTTACATTAAACTTTTTAGGTAAAATGTATTTTGATTGAATTTCTGTTTTGTGATTATTTACATATTCAGAAACAATGTTTCCGTCGAAATATCGTCTTGAGTCGGAGGAGTAATCGCAACCTTCTCGTGTTAATTGAACGAGGATAAAGTTTTCAGATCCAACTTTATTTATAACGGGTACGAGTTCGTCAATAAAGCCGCCGTCTGAGATGGCATAATCTACACCATCTTTAATCTCATTAGCAACCTGCATACCAAAATAGTCCAAACCCTTTTTAGGCTTAATAACTTTTTCTGATACGTAAATCATAGCCTCACGTCTAGACATGTGACCGAGAAGTGCAGAGGGAATTTCTTTTACAGCTCGGTCTTTATAACCCTCCATAAACCAATTATAGTTTACGTCAAAATATCTACAAGTTTCTTTGTATAACTGATATTTGAACGACAGATGCTTGAAGCCTTTGTCTTTATAATAGTCTGCCGCGGCATCTTTACCAGAGCCGGGAGGTCCATTAAAAAGTATAATCATTAAAACTGATCCTCGACTATTTTAAGAATTTCTTTGGAAAATGCATTTTTCCATTCTTGAGGCGTGATACCTGACAGAATAAACTCACGATCTTCATCAGTAAGGTAAGGCATAAGTTCTTGAATGCTGCCATAGCCAGCTTCAAATTCAGCATAGTCTTTAGGATTTACAGGAATATCCTTTGAGCGTTCTACTCCACTAAAAGCACTTTTTCGTTTAATAATCATGAACATCTCCATCAATTGATTCTATTCTAATATAATACATCAAGTGTCATTTGTACATAGTTATTTGAGATGTTTGCTGTGTATTTTGCAGCCAATAAATTCATTATAATATTCGTCTTTTAAAAGCACCTCTCTGTCAAACTGCTCTTTTGCTTCTAGGTAACTCATCATTCCTTTAGAGTTACACAAATGCAATATTTCTCTTTTAAAATTATCACGCCCATTGGACTCGACTAAAGATTTCACTTCTTCTGACGAACCAAAGTAATCCTGCCAATCAGACTCAGATATTTTGGTTCGTTTACGTGTCTTACCTTTTAAGGGTTTCAATCGTCTTTTAGATAGGAAATTCTTTTTTCCAACATACTTTTTTCCGTTGGATAGATCTGTAATTAAATATACAAATCCAATATGTTCACCAATCATTTCACTGGTGAACTCTTTATCATTATAAAACCACATAATAACTCCATGCTAATAGAGTTATTTATTTACCGTGTTCAAGGTCCTCAATACGACGAGTTAGATCACGAATTGTTTCCAAAATATCAATCCCATCTGGATCATCTCTATCGCTGATAATAACACGACCTTCTTCAATGAGCTTAACATTTGCGCCATTGAGACCAGGTAAATTCTTTTCTTCAGTCATTACTAATTTCCTCTTCGTCCGTTTTAATATACATTATAAGTTGCGTATCATCATTTTTAAGATCAAACTCAATGTCCTTGACATTATGACTTAAATAAATGCGCTGTCCGTTTTTATATATAACGAGACTCTTAATTAGTTCCCAATCCATTTACCACTCCGGAGCTGAATAATCTTTATGTAATTTATATGCCGCTATTCCATCCAATCCGTAAGTTGGACAAACGTGAATATACTCAGGCAAACCTAAATCATCTTTATCACCGGCTTCACCACAAATAAAATATGCACCAGTTTTTTCAGGTGAACTGTGTTTCCAAATTTTTAAAAGCTTTTGATATAACTGATATTCATTATCGCTAATTTCAACCATCATCTTCTTCCCAATATCTACAATAAAAATGTTTGCCGTATAGGTCAATCTCGTGCTGAGGATAACCTTCGCTCAACAGCCAAGGAAGGATACTTTCATCTTCACCAACTTCTTCTGGAATAGGCTTAGGAAAGCCGTATTTCCAACCAGAAGGTGGATCACACATCATTACTTTAGCCATTAGTTCCTCCGCATTTGTGCTGCATCAACCATAGCCTTCTTATTATCTTTACGAACAGGCATAAGGTTAGATTTGTGAGTTGTAACAATACCAGCAATTTCATTACCGGTATAAGACATTGATTCTTTCGCAGTACCATTACCGGCAATACGATCAGACGTCATACGAGGACCGGTTTTATAGTCAGGCATTTCATAACGATAATCTTGTTTTTTACCAGTAACACCCATACGTTTTAGAAACTCTTCATGGTCAGCCTGAGCTTGTTTCCAACCTGGCCGCCGCTTGACTTTTGATTTACCGTGTATTTGAACACCACGAATCATATGCATACTCATAATTAAGCCTCCTTATAGTATTCATCAAATACACCATACAAACGCAGTTTAACGTTTTTAATATGGCTACATGCTTTACGAGGATTCCTTTTACAGGTACAAGAGAAGCCTTCTGGATGCATGGTAACTACACCCTTAGAGTAAGTCCACTCTGTACCAATTAAAAAGTGTTTAGACGTGTCGATTAGACTTGCAGGAAATATTTTCATAATATAAATCTATACTGATTCTACAGTATTGTCAACAACCTATTTCTATTGTTTGAAGCCTTGATAATTACGATCAATTGTAACTGTTTCAATTTCAAATGGCTTGTCGAGTTTAGCATTTAAATCTTCAATCATTTTAAGAAGATTTTCAATCTTGCTTTCAAGGCTACCAAGACGATCTGCGTGTTTATGCAAACGCATTTCTAAATCTCTTGTGTCAGTCATATTGCGCCATCTCCATAATTTCGAGTGTTTTGAATTTCTTCAGCCAATTGGTTATATCCACCAACATATTTACTATGCCAAAATATTTGCGGAATTTGTTTAACTTCATGACCAAGGCGTTCTTCTAACTCTTCACGAGCACCTTCGTCACGTTGTATATCTTTATAGGTATAAGCCAGGCTGTAACGTTCGGCCAGCTTTTTAGCACGTAAACAAAACCCACAGGTCTGTGTACCATAAATTTCTATCATTATTGTATCCTTTGCATACTTTCAAAAACTGTTTTCACGGTTTCTGGAGTTCCAAAATCAACCCGCCAAATAATATTATAAGAACCTTTTCGACGAGTCTCAAATGATCTACTAAACCATCCACTGATTTTATTTTCTTTAATCATATATTCGTCTGTTACTGGAACCCAATCTGGATCCAGACAGTCAATAATATTATTTAGTTGTTTTTCACTATAATCTTCTAACAATTTATGAGGCCTCCACCAACTCTCTTTGCATTTCAATAATTTGAGCCATTTCAATGCGCTCAGCGTTTTCCTCTTGTATTTCAGCTACAGACAGAACTTCTTCTTTTAGGCGCTGGAGATCATATCCGAATGTGTCAGCACGACGAAGGAGATTACGAAGCTGTTTAGCGAATTCATATTGTTCAATCATTATTAAGCCTCCACAGTTACATGAACATCACGACGGCTATCGCCATCAACAATAAAGCCAGGTGAGCAAGGGCAAGAACAGCCGGCGTACTGGCTCCAACGAACCTTGGTGTCAGCAGGCAGACCCATTGCCTCTAGTACACCAGGAATAACTTCTTTTTTGTAAACGGTGTGCTCACGACGCTTGCGGTTCATAAGGTTCTCCATGATGGACTCACCTTGTGGCCAAACATAGATGCGAGTTTGCTTAGAGTAATCTCTCCAGCTGGCAACTGTTTCGCGGTTATTGATTTCAATGTTAGAAGTTTTGATAGTCATGTTAGTTTCCTTTTTTACCTTATAGAATCAGTATAAACTATTTGGGATGTAATGTACACCCCTTAAGCTGCCATTTTTGGATTAAAACTAAAAAGTGTAAACCCATTAGGAGCAACTACAATGCAGTTACCTTCTTCATCTACAATTACGTCACCAACTGAGATTGAGTGCATACGCTCCAAACGTTCAATTTGATCTTCAGGACCAATATTACCAACTTGGAAAACTTCTTTTGGAGAGGAAGCCTCGATGTTTGCTACGTGAGTATAGTAACCCTTTTCAATGAAAGCATCGTAGGCCAAGCCACCAATTTTGTGGCCAGCAAAATCAAATTCCATATCAATTTTTGCTTTTTTCTTAGGAACTGAGTTGAAATCTTGAGTTGTGTTGATAAGATCAACTTCAGCATCTGTAAGGCGGATTTGATAAATTGCGTATTTCATGTTTATTCCTCCATTTGTTGATTCTAATCTATACTGATTCTATACAAATGTACATAGTAAAAATGAATTATTTACGCAGTTCTTCCAAACCTCCTTTTACTCTTTCTGGGTAATCTCCCAAATAACTGCCCGCGGCTAAATCTACAGTTGTGATAAGATGTTTATGAAAATGCTCTATTTCTTCCCAAACATCAAGCATTCTTTTTGCTAAATTATCAAAATAAGCATCAGACAAAATAGGATCATCTTCTTTATAGTAAGCATAAGCTGCCATTAAATACCAAGGCACCATCATATTTTTATTACTAGAAATAATTTCTTCAGCTTTATCGTCCAATATCAAGGAAATACGCTCCGTCTGTTTGTTCAAAGGATTCTCTAAATTCTTGTACCATTAAAGGAGTCATTTGTATTACATGAAAACGGTTTTCTTGTTCAACCCATTGTCTAATATAAGCTATATCATCATATATGTATACCTCAACATCTTCTAGCTTACCAGTATCATCTAAAAAATGTAAAGCGGTTTCGTCCCAATCCATCTCTATTGTAAACATCTAATAATTCTCTCATTTATCATTATATACTCCACATGTAATCTTACATTGTCTATGCGGATTACTTAACCAGGACTTTGGTAGTGTTTTTGTAAACCACTCATGTGTTAAAATTTCTTCAATATTTTTATTGTTAATATTAAGATCATCCATATTATCGATATACGCATCAAGTAAAGGATGGTCATCCATTTTTAAAATTAATTGTTCTTGAACAGTGAGTTTTGTTTCAATATCTTCACGTGTAACATGCCGTTTAAATGCAGGATTAGCCAAATAACAACAAGGCCAAACTTGACCGTCGGGATTAACTAAAAACTTATTTTTTTCTGCCCATTCGCATACAATTTTAACCATGGTTATTTAATCTATTCCTATTTTTACCGGCCTCTTTCCACCATTTATGATCTCGCAAACGGGCAATCGTTTCAGGATTGACACCCTCGTGGTTTTTATTAACAGCTTCTTCTAATGTTTGTTTATTTCCTTGCTCATCTAAAAACTCAAATACCGGGCCGTCAAAAAATCTATTTGAATATTGAACTATAACGTTGCGCATGCCTAATTTATTAAGACACATATCTGTGATTTCTTCAACATAATCTTCATTATGTTTAAAGACAATAATATGACCTTCAGCTTCACCACCCGCACTAGTAAATTCCCTAGCGTTCTCGCATAGCTTATTAAAGTCTACATTGCGTCTATATTTTGAGTGCATTTCTTGGTTGATTCCTTCAACATCAAAAATCACTCTAATTCTATCTTCGTAGCCCAATACTCCTAATGTAAACCACCAATTTTTATCTCTCACACCTCCATTGGTATTAATCTGAATCTTACAATCACTATTATGAATAATATAACTGCATATTTCGTAGATATCTTTTACCATAATAGGGTCGCCCCAAGTGCCACAGATTTCAAACTGCTCAATTATTTTCATACTACTGGGAGGATATGCTTTTTTAAACTGTTCTAGATTCCACTGAACTAGCGGCAACCATTTGGCTTTACCTAAACCATTAGGATCATTTCTATGACATTGAGGGCATCTTGCATTACAATATGTTGTAAGATCTAACCAAGCAGTCAAACCATTAAGTTCGTATAATGGTTTAATCTGACTATCAATAGTTTCTTTAGCAAGCATCTAGCAACCTATATTGTCTACGCTGAGAGGATCTTCGTCATTTTCCATATAGCCTACTGTTTCGCGAATAATATCATTGTGATTAAATTCAGCCCAGTAAAGCTCATATGCAATACCAGATTGTACGCATTCAAATTGATGGTAAACACCCGGCTTGACTTTCATATATTGCCCAGGACCAAGTATTGTTTCATCTACTAAATTATAATCATTTTGCCAAACACGAATTTTCATAATCCCTTCTTCAACAAAGAAACCATTCCATTTATATTCATGTTTGTGTTTTGAACAGACGCCACCTTCTTGCATCTCAATGCGATGGAATTCTAAAACTCCATTGGCTTCAATCTCTTCGGTAGTTCCCCACACCTTACCTGCAATCATTTATTCATCTCCACCATTAAATAATCCAATCCATATTCATGATATCAGGCATTTCTTCTACTACCTCTGCTTTGCCTTGAGACTTTTCACAAAGGTTAGTAAGTACACCGACATTATGAACTGAAGAAACACCATAGCCTTTTTTATGACACTGGTAAACAGATCCTGTGGAGCCTGAGAAGTAATAATAGTTATCATCTTCAGTAACAGAAGTGATACCAGAATTAAGTCTCCAGCTATCACCATCTAGATATCCACCACCCCAAGAACCGAACACCCGATAATGAGGATCGGTTCCGCTGATCTTTACGAGTTCCCATTGGTCTGGTGTGTATTGTCTCATTTATTCATCTCCACCATTAAAACACCTGCAAACACTAAAAAAATTACAATCCATAGGATACTAATTACTTCGGTCATTTTAAAATCCCTTTATGGTTTTATTAATCCAATAAATCTGTCTTACCGTCTCAGCAAAATCATCTAAATGCAACATGTTAGGCCCATCAGATGGAGCGTCATCTGGGTTTGTATGCACTTCTAGAAAAAAGTTTTCAACGCCCACAGCAGCACCGGCACGGGCAAGACCAGGGACATAAGCCCTATTGCCACCGCTAGAGTGACCTTGTCCTCCAGGTTCCTGGACTGCGTGTGTGCAGTCAAGTACCAAAGGTGCGCTAAAATTATCAAGCATATACTGGATACCAGCATAATCAACAACAAGTGTATTGTAACCAAAACACGTACCTCTCTCTGTAATCCATACTTCTTTTGCGTCTGCACATTTACTTAGGACGCCTCTAACATCCCAAGGTGCTAGAAATTGTCCCTTTTTAATATTTACAATTTTATCAGTTTCGCAGGCTTTTTTGATAAGATCTGTTTGGCGGCATAGGAATGCAGGTATTTGAATTACATCAACACCTTCCTCATGATAATACATAATGTCATCTACTTGCCAAGGATCGTGCACGTCAGTTAACATAAGACAGCCAACATCGTCTTTAATACGATGAAAATCATTAAGAGTTTTATCCATACCAACACCACGAAATCCATTGACGTGAGTACGATTTGCTTTATCATAACTTGCTTTAAAAATATATTCAATTTCGTATAAATCACAAACGCGTTTACATTCTTTAGCAATAATTAGTGATTGTTCAAACGACTCGTGTTGGCAAGGGCCAGCAATAATTCTCATGCGATTTCCTTTAAGAGTTCCCAGGTATGTTGCCAATCTCTAACATGATGGTTAATTCCTCTCGTGTTAACTTCGGCTAAAGGATAATCGTTTCCGCCCTCTTCCATTTTGTCACCAAAGAACATAATATCATCATAAGGTCTGAACTCTTTAATAATTTGAGATTTATCACAACCAATTGGATAAATGTCTAATCCTGTTTCGCCACCGACTTTTGCAGTAAGCCCCATAGACTCAGAACCAAAAACATAATTAAATTGTCTTGCAATATCTTCACGTTCTTTATTTACCTTATCATAGTGAACATATGCGTTGCGTTCTTGTTGATTAGCATTTCGACCAACAATACTGAAGTTTACACAACCAGGACGTTCCTCAATATGATTTCCTGTTCTCAGTGAGAATGGACTATTAATAAGAGTTGTTTCTAACCATTTACGAGCTTCGTCTGGTAATTTCCACTCGTTACTATGGATATTTTTACCTTCCATCCAAACGTCATTGCCGCTACAATTATAAACTCTTTTTACAGTTTCGCAAATCTCTTGGCCGAGTTGCTCAACAGTTTTTGGATAATCACTACCCGTCACCAAGAAAACAGGTTCCTCTTGACAAAACTTATAAAACCATTTTCCAAACTCTGGATCTATTTTGCCGCGACTTGGAGTCAGAGTACCATCTACGTCAAAAACAAATCTAAACACTTATTCTACCTTTGTTCGAGTTGAAGGATGAGCACCAAAATCTCGTTCATAAACCGTGCTACCAACACGTTCATAAATTTTCTTTTTACCACTTTTAGCAAGTTCGCTAAAGCGATCTGCAATCATACGCATTTGCGGACCTGATAAATTGCTTGTTCCAAATTGCTCTGCCGTACGAGCAATCTCGTGCAATTTAATTACAATTTCGTCATCTGTCATTGGTTCCATAGGGTCTTTCCTGTTAACTGCTTCATAACTTGGGTAGCCTTTTTCATATACAGGTTCTCTCATTTCTTTTCCCTCTCTGCAACTCTTTTTCTTAAATCACTGGATGAGAAGCGGTGATCGCGTTTGTTGAAATATAGCTGGATACCCCGCTTCTTGCAAATATCCTTGCCCGTAAAATCCTTTTCTTTATATTCGTCTCCAAGGACCCTAACGTCAATATGATACATTGCTAGTATATCACATAAATCATCTTCTGTCAAATAAGGAATGATCTCATCGACATATGAAACTGCTTTTAACTGAGTATAGCGCTCAACAACCGTCTGGATTGGAGCATTCTTTTCTTTACGATCTAGAGCTGGATTAATTTGCAATCCACAAATTAGATAATCACATTGTTCTTTTGCTTCGCGCAACATTTGAATATGCCCAGCATGCAATAAATCAAAAGCGCTGCAAGTAAATCCTACTTTCATTTTGAAAAATCCCTATCTAAATCTATAAGCCCGTATTCAATATCACGAGCTAATGCCTTTATATCGTCTACCATATACTGGCATCTTTCTTTGTCGTACCAACCTTGGACGCGATAACGTTCACGGTGGAGTTCAATACATTTGTCATGCATAACTTTAATTTTACTATATAGTTCTTCTACGCTATGTGACATCATTTCTTTCCCATTTGTGAATATATTCGAGCTTTTGCTCTTTTGGCCACTTCGCCAAATAATCATTATCACGATCAAACAATTGTAGTACACGTTCTTCGTCAAGAATAAATGTATCAACAATTTGCTCGCCAAGCCAATCTTGACTAAACTCTTTTACTTCTTCCGCTACAACAGACTCTTGTGCCCATTCAATTTGCGTCTTAGGACTATTTGTAATATCAATGTCTGTATTCATTTCTTGCAATTTACTCACTGGAACACAATAACGAATACGGTGTGTTGACGTCGTTGTTACTACTACATATCGTTCGTCTGACATTTATTTCTCCCTATAGAAAATATGTGCACCAATTTGTGTAATTCTATCCAAGCTCGGAGCCCAGTATGGATCTACATATGTTGCATGGTAATGAGTTGCTCCTTCAGTAATCCCACGATACATTTGGAACAAATACATATCACGGGCAAATTTACGTGAGCGTTCCCAAGCATTTTCGTCTTTAGGTGTATCTGACTTGCCGTCACAGTACCAACTAAACTGACAAGAACGATTACCTTTTTTATAGCCTTGGTGAACCACTTCACAAATAGTATTAGGATATCTAGAACTTTCAACTCGATTTAACACAACGTCAGAAACAGCATGTGCATCTGCTAAGCTCATTGCGCGGGTTTCATGATAGACGTTTAGTGCTAAACATTCCAGCTCGTTTACGTGAAACTCTTTTTGTCCTAGATACATTCCTGCCGATGATGCACTAGCAACTACAATTAACCCCGCTGAAACAACGGTTAATAGTTTTTTCATTATATTTCGCCTCATATCTTTCATGATTCTACTCTAACATATTTTAAGGCTACTGTCAACCATTATTTTTGATTTGCGTTAAAACATTTTTAAGGCGCCAAACGATGCCACTTTTCAGAGCGTCTTCAGACCAGTAGCTTTCATCTGATGTTAAATCATCTAGTGCACTTAAAAGCATAGAGCGATCATTTCTTAAAATTTCAATCTCTCTACGTTGATCGATATTTTCTTTATGGTAACTTTGCACCTCAGTTTGAAGGTGCCTTATTCCCATTCCATTATTATTTCTTTTAGCCATACTTTTTTAAAAATTGATAATCACTTTTATAATAATTTTTAACCAATTCATATTGATCTTTGGTTAAATCGTCTTCAGTAATTTCTTTTTTAGTTACATTGAACTTACCGTTAATACCAAAGAATTGATTAATTTGGTAACGTCGTAGTACTTTAAATTCATTAAAGTTTTTAGTATCAACAAAGGTTGACTGGGGATGGAAATGATGAACTTGGTGTTGTGACTCGATTAGGTGTAAATTTTCAAAGAATATTTTAATCCTGTCTGCCTTTGAGCAGTTTTCTATACTAACCCCAGCTGTTTGAAAAATATCTCCGCCATAGTGATAATATCTTTGGCCTGGCGTTAAATAAGCATTAATGCAAGAAATAAATCTTATAATAGGATCGCTAATTATAACGATTGGCTTTTTTCCATACCACTCTTTATACTCGGGTGTGTCGCGAAAAACTTGTTTGCGTTTTGGAAATGATTCTTTTACAGTAACAGAACAGCTGCGTGGAATTTCAAACCAAACTTCTTGGCCATTTAAATCATACATTAGTGGCCATTTAAGTGAGTTACACCAAAAACATTCACATTTATTAAACATTATTTAAACCAGCCGAGCTTTTCTCCTGCGTCAATACGACGTTGTGCTTCTTCTTTTGAACCTGGGAATCTCCATGCCCATATAACAATCAAAGCAAATAGAATGAATAAGTATAATGTTGCTTTTGGATTGCCTGTTCCAAACCACATAAAGGCTAGCGATGTTGACATAACAGCCATCATAATATACTTACCTTTTTGTGGATATACCTTATACGTTTGCCATTCAGTAATAAAAGGGCCAAACAATTTGTGGTTCATAATCCAATTATGAAACTTTTCACTTGACTTAGCAAAGCAGAATGCTGCGCCAAGGATTGGAGTACTCCAAGGAATACCTGGAAGAATTACTCCTAGATATGCAATACCCAAGCATAAAATCCCTAATGTAAACCAAAATGCTTTTTTCAATTTAGTCATCTTACTTTCTCTCTTCCATAATGTTTTGCCGAAAAACGCGGCTTCAAGTTGATTCATGTAATATCTCTTTCAGTGCTGTTACCAACTCAACCATCATCACATCTGTGTGGAAAGGAGTTGGCGCAATTCTTAATCTCTCAGTTCCAACATCGACAGTAGGTGAATTAATCGGCTGGATATAAATTCCAAATTCTGTGAGTAAGCGATCACTAGCTGCTTTACACTTAAATGCGTCTCCAACCATTACGGGGACTATGTGTGTACAAGCGTTTGGGTGAACTGGAATATTAGCTTCTGCTAATAGCTGTTTTAATTTGGTCGCACGTTCTTGATGTCGTTCACGGGCGGAAGTATGGTCACGGAGATATTTGATTGAGGCGAGCGCTCCGGCGCAGACTGCGGGCGAGATACTTGTTGTAAAGATGAACCCAGCAGCCACGGACCGAATACTATCAACAATGATACTATTACCAGCAATATAACCGCCTTGGACGCCAAAGGCTTTTCCCAATGTTCCATTAATGATATCTACCCTGTCTGATACACCTAGCTTTTCGCAATAACCAGCACCAGTTTCTCCATAAAGACCAACAGCATGAACTTCATCAATATATGTGATTGCGTTATATTTATCAGCTAGATCAAGTATCTCTTCAATTTTTCCTACATCACCATCCATAGAATAAACTGACTCAAAAACAATACAAGGAACTTGCTGATTTTCAACAGCCATAACTAAAGCTTCTTCGAGATCCTCCATATCATTATGACGAAACAGAATTTTATCAGCACGACTATGTTTAATTCCCATAATAAGAGAATTATGATTTTTAGTATCCGAAATAAAACAAATATTTGGAATAATACGACTCAGCGCGATAAGTGTCCATTCATTAGCAACGTATGCACTAGTGAATAATAAAGCATCTTGTTTTTTATGAAGGATTGCAAGCTCGCGTTCTAGTGTTACATGATAATGGGATGTGCCTCCGATGTTGCGAGTGCCACCAGATCCCGCGCCAGTTTGGTCTAATGCGGTATGCATTGAGTCAATAACATGTTGGTTTTGACCCATACCAAGATAATCATTAGAACACCAGTTTACAATATTTTTAGGTGCATATTTACCATACCAGATCGAGCGAGGAAAATGGCCGCGCTCTCTCAAAATATCATTAAAGACTCGATATCTGCCATCGTCTTTATAATCTTTTAATACTTTTTCAAAATAATATAAATGCTTCATATCACGCTTCGCAGGCTGCACACCCTTCTGCCATAACACGCTTACGAGTCAAAGATTGCGCCGCAGACATTGAATAGCTGTAATACAAACTTTTTATACCCATTTCCCACGCATATAGATAAAGCTGGTTAATTTCTTTAACTGACATGTCAGGATCTAACATAAGGTTTAAACTCTGAGATTGATCGATATATTGCTGACGAATAGCAGCTTGATCAATAATTCTTTCAGGGTTAATTTCAGAGAATGTTTTAAATACTGCTCTTTCATCCTCAGTTAAAATATCAAGATGTTGTACTGAGCCATCAGCATTACGTATTGACTCCCATACTTCGTCTTTATCCTCACCTTTTTCTTTTAGCAGTTTTTCAAGGTATGGATTTTTAATTGTTACTTTCATTTTGGCAAGGTCTTTAACATAACAGTTAGAGAACTCTGGCTCAATAGATTGTGATACTTGGCCAAGAATAAAGCTTGACGATTTGGTTGGAGCAATAGCCATTGTTGTAGTATTGCGCATTCCGTAACCTTCAAGTACTGCTGGTTCGCCAAACTTTTTAGCCAATTCACGAGATGCAGCGTGTGATCTTTCACGCAAAGTTTGTGCAATTTCATGGTTCAGTTGAGCAGCTTCACTTGACTCAAATGCAATCATTTTGGACTGTAGATATGAGTGCCAACCAAGAATACCAGCACCAAGTGCGCGGTGGTTCATAGCAAAATCACGAGCACGTTTCATATAAATCTGACCTTCTGTTTTACGAATAAACTCTTCACAAACAGTATCAAGGAATTTAGTCATGGTTTCAATAGCATCAGTTTCTTTAATCTCATCCCAATGCAGCACATTAATTGATGATAGAACACAAGTGAATGTTTCTTCATGGGATGATGGTAGTGCAATCTCAGCACACATATTAGATGCATGAACTCGCATATCTTTGTCTTTATAGACTTGAGGGCGACCATTGTTAACATTATCAGAGAATAGGATATATGGAAAACCAACCTCAGAACGACGTTGTAGTACCTTTGCCCATAATGCACGCTTTTGACTATCCCCAGCTTTCATATCTTCAATGAACTGGTCAGATACTGTAATGCCAGTTGTTAGTCCTTGGATAGGATTGCCTTCTGTAGCAATATCCAAAAACTCGTCAGCATCTGGATGTTCAATATTTTGATAGGCTGCAAAGAAACCACGGCGGACGGAACCTTGTGACACAACAGATGCAAGAGTATCAAATAACTGCATAAAGTGAACTGAACCCGATGACTCGCCTGCGTCTTGAATAGGAGCGCCGCGCCCACGAATTGCGCCAAAATATCCCGATGTACCACCACCATTTTTCATTAGCATGCCATTCTCGGCGTGGCTAAACATAATAGCTTGCATACTGTCGTCAATATATGAACCAAAACAAGATACAGGCAAACCACGTTTCTTGCCGTAGTTTGCCCATACCGGAGAAGCTAGAGAATAAAATCCTCTTGCCATATAATCTACAAACTTGTCTGCAAAGCCTTCCTCATGAAGATATTCTTCTGCTTTTTCTGCGATATCGCGAATGCGCTGCTCAGGAGTCTCGCCTTCAGCCAAATAACCGCGAGACAAAAAAGTGCGCGAATCTTCGTTTAACCAATAATATTTTTCCATTTCTTTTCCTTAAAATAAATCGTCTTCGGTGAATGCTTTTGTCTTTTTAGAATATGCAGTTGAGCGTTTAACAAAGAAGTCAATATTCTTTGTGCTCAAAATTTCTTCAATAAACCAATCAGTTGTTTTCACAACATTTCGGTCTACCTCATATAAAGGCTTCATATCAATAGCCTGTAAAGACTGGTTGAAACGATGTTTAAGGAATTCTTTTACTGTTGCTTTTGGGAGGAAATCTAAATCAGAGTCTCCGTAAATCCAATCAACAATTGCGGACTCTGCTTTAAATGCTTCACGGCATAGTCTATTCACTTCATTAATACTATCTTTATCAAACCAATCAGGGTTTTCTTCTTTAATAATATTCACTAATTCAAATCCAAAACGGGCGTGAATATCTTCTTCTTTTGACGTAGCTTCAACAGCGTTTGAGATACCTTTTAATAGGTTCTTGTGCTTATTAAAGGACATCATAATTAGGAACTGTGAGAACAAAGATACGTTCTCAACAAACATAGAGAAAAGAATAATTTTATGGAAATAGTCTTTATCATCTACTGGCTGAGCAATTGACTGTTCAAGGTAAGCAATTCGCTTTTTCATTGCAGGAACTTCAACTACTTTTTCAAACTCATTATTGAGTCCCATAATCTCAATAAGGTTAGAATAAGCATCTGCATGACGAACTTCAGACTCGCCAAAGGTTACACCAACTGCTTGCACTTCTGGCTTTGGAAACTTGTCACCAATTTTAGCCCAGAATGTTTTTACCGCTACCTCAATTTGAGAAATAGCCAACATTGCTTTTTTCACAATATCAACTTCATCAGGCGTCATACGAACTTTCATATCTTGAATATCAGCTGAATAATTAAACTCCGTATGTACCCAATATGAGTGACGAATAGCATCGGTAAATTCTACCAATTGTGGATACTCATATGGCTTAAGATTTGTACGTTTACGGAAAATATTTGGCTGATTATTATAACGAAATAGGATATAGTCGCGTGCTAAGTCGTGTAGTCCCATGTCCATGATTACGTTCTCCACTGTTCTATGTACTGTATCTACATCAACAATGGCATCCTCTGAATCAGTATTTAGTATTTCAGTTGCCTCCAAAGCAACTTCACCCGGAAGTAATTTACTTCTCATCCCAATAGATCTCATAGCTTTTGCAACTGCGCTGCTAATCTTATTTTCATCAAAGGGTTCAGTTTGTCCATTACGTTTAGTCACGTAATGTACTGTTTTTAAAATTTCCGGGGGAGTTGATTGGAGCATCATGGGACCTCTCTCTAAAGTGAAAGTTTTTGGGCCACCCAAATGGCGGCCTTTATTGTTATTATGTATGGATTATTGAAATTATTTATTTGCATCTTAGGATTTTAAAAATTAAAAACAAAATTTATTTAGTTATAACGTTAGATACGCCAGGATATATCTGAGCAATGGCATCAGCAATCGCAACCGCTAGTTCCATGTGCTCAAGTTGAGTACCATTAGCAGAACGTAACTCAATATAATGAATCCAGCTACGAATAGTACCATTGACATAAAGTCGGGAGACAGTATTACCTTCCGGTAGTACTGCTCGAGCCTGTTCTTTAGCGATACCGTTTTCGATGGCCCAGTTATAGGCTTGTTTTGCTGCATTAATAACCCCTTGCTGATAACCTTCCCATTGTTGTTGAAGTTCTTTATCATCGACACTAATACTGTTCTGACGATTTTTTGGATCTTGCATCCGAGCGTCACGAATTACAAAATTGTCATCAAGATCACGGATGTCAGCATACCGCTGAGAAAACTCTTGGAACGAGAAGGAGCGGTGTCGGAGGAGCTGTCGGGCAATATCTCTTGTGGTGTCGACTTCGAGGCAGGCGCTTGCCATTTCGAATGGGCTCCAGTGTTTGTGCTTGATGAGATAGTCAAGTAACTTTGCCGTTGTCTTGGTGTTAGCTTGGTTTGATGGATTGGAGACACGGGCGCAATACGCGATGAGGTCCTGGATGTTATCCAATCCCGAGTAAGCAAGTTCTCCTGCGTGGATCCGACCCACGGGTTGGGAATATGAGATGAGACGTGCATGCAATGTATTTTTCTCCTTAAACTTTTCGCCACTCGGCAAATTTCAATTCAGCTTGTAAGCCTTGATAAGTATTTTCTTCAATAATTTTTTCTGGGTTTAATCCTGACAAATACATTTCATTAATGTCTTTTCCAGGAAGTTCAGAAGGCCATATACATATCTTATAACCATTCTTAATAACTTTTTCCATACGTTTATGGATTTCTTTGTTTCGAGGCTCAGCGTCAAAAACAAAGATTGCATTTTCCGGTTGTTCTACTCCTTTTGTATTACCTTCAGCACCAGCCATCGCAACAGCGTTTTCAAGGAACATACTGTCAATAGCACCTTCTGTAATATAATAAGGTTGGCTGAAATCTACTTTATCTAAACCAAAAATCTTTGGTCTTTCTTCAAACATTATAGTTATATATCTAATTCCTTTGGGATCAAATCCACGAGCAGATACGCCAAAGCAATTTCTATTACTATCTATAAAAGGAATGATAAGTCTTGGCTCATCTTTGCCTACATTTTCAAACTTTCCAGGTAATACACTATTAATCCAAGTTTTAAAATGCCTAGCATAATATAAACGATAATGATGTTGAGTCGGTATTTTTCTTTGTTGAATATATTTTTTAACTGGATGGTCATGTTTTAATTGACTAACCTTTTTAATCTTTTTTAATGGGCAACTCTTATTAAACTTTGGTGTTTCTGTTTTAAATAATGAGTCGTCGGTTTTAGTTTCTTTAGGTTCGTTGTTAGCTTTGTTTATAAACTTTTCAGATACATAATCATTATATATTAGCTGATCGACACCCTTTAGAAAGAACGAGAAACCTTGAGACGTGCCACAATTATGGCAATAATATGAAAATTTATTATCACGTTCTAGTAACCATCCACGTGCCTTACTGCGGGATTTTTGAGAATCACCACATACAGGACACCTGAAATTAATTTTGTAGGGATTTGTGTTTTTTATTCTAAAATTGTCAAGTCTGCCCGAAAGCATCTGAGCATATTTTAGATCTGTAAAGTCTACCATTTATCACCGAGTTCATGTAAAATATAGATTATATTATAATAGGATCTGGTCCAATGTCAACCATTATTATAGTTCCTTTTGGTAGTCAATATAAACTATTTAAGAACGAATGTCAACCATTATTGTAATACTCCCGACCAATTTATTTGCATAGCAAGAAATATCATAATTGCGCCTAGACCCATCATATACCATTTCCAATTCTCTAGTATCTTAATACGTTCGTCGAGCTTTGTCAACCTTGAATCTAGGGCTCCATTCATTTTATGTAATTCTGTCATAATTTCGGCATTTCTTTCAGCACGATTTTTTCTGCTATCTTCTGCTAAACGCGCGTGATCTTCTTTTGATGAAATACGATATTGTTCTAAGCGGTCGGCCATAATCGCTGAACGTGAAATATCGTCTTCACGGTGCTCTGTTATGTCTGTCTGAAGATTTTTTAATATCTCTTCATGCACAGCAACTTGCTTTGATAAATCAGCCATCACTTCGAGCGATTTATCTACTTTGGAAAAAATTTTATTAATTTGATTTATATCGCGTTTAATGACTGCTAAATCAGTCTTAAAATCTTCATCCATTATAGCTCTTATCCTGTTATCTTTATTGAATTATATTTATTCAGTAGAAGGACTTGGAGCCGCCGGTTCATCTGGCGATAATGCTTCCTCATAATATGCTATAATGGCTTGTTGGTCTTTAATATATCTTCGAAGTTCAGCAATACCAATTGCAAGGTTTTCATAACCTTTTGGTGTAATAGCAAAAATAACTACATTACCAGTTGAGCCCTCGATCTCTTTAATTTTTTCTTCGAGATTATCTTCAGTTATGACAAACCAAGGGACTGGATTCCATTCAACACCTTTAGGGTGTTCTTGAATAGGAATGTTCTGCTCTTGATATTCAGTTGTTACTACTACTTCCGGTTCCGGCGTTCTCATCCCGCACGCCGTCAGTAGCGTCGTCAGCGATAGGATTAGGATTAGTTTCATCGGCAATCCAGCCAATAAGTCTGTCCACCGCTCTGTTAACCCTATCTTCAAGTCCTTGTGCATCGGTTAATGCCTCCATAGTTAAATCGATTTTTGCAAATGCGCCTCTCAATTTATCTAGATGTTCTTGAGACTGTTGCAATCGTTTGGTTAAATCTCTATTTAACTCTTCATTTTTCTTTTGGTCAGCTGCCATTTTTTCGACAGTTGCTTGTAAAGTTTCTGCAGCGTCTTTTAACTTAATATTATTTTCACGCAAAGTAGCGATAGTTGCTTCCGACCATTCGTAATACGATTTAGCCGCGTAACCACCGCCACCTAAAATGCCTAATATGATAATAATAAGATATAATTTAGCCACAGTTAGTCAAGGACTTAATCTTCGTCCTCGTCCTCATCTTCGTCATCATCATCGTCATCGTCTTGATCTTCGTCATCCTCATCTTCATCTTCGTCTGATTCTTCCGCGATCATGGCTTCGTATTTTGCTTCAATGGCTGCAAGTACTCTTGCTTCCATTTCTTCCTTAAATGCTTCTTTCATGTTAAGAGGATTTCCTTCGACTGCCTCTTTAATAATTTTTTCTAATGACATAATAGTCTCCTTGTTAAGTTCTATTGTCTATTTATACTATCCGAGTATTTTAGCTTGAGTCTCAGCGTCTGCGATACCAGTAACAGGCATTCCAGCACGTCTTTGAAAGTTTTGTACAGCAACTTGTGTTGCAAAACTAAATCCATCTTCGACAACGCCCAATGCTTGTTGAATTGCTGCCACGTCAGGACCGGTAGATCCTCTTTTCAATACTCTTGATGTAGTAGCTTTTGGCACAGGCGCGGCTTTAGGTTTTGGAGCAGGTTTTGGTGCTGGCGCTGGTTCTTCCGCGGCCATTGCTGCCATTGCTGCTTCAATTTTGCCATTTTGAATATCGTCGTGAATTGCTTCATCAATAGCATCTTTTTCAAGTTTATCAGCTAATTTATCAACTGCTTTAGCAACTTTCTTTTTAATTCTGCCTTTAGCCATAATTTGTCTCCTTAAAGTCTATTACCTATAATATTTCTCAAATTTTTCTTTTTAGATTTGTTCTTTGATGTCCATCGCTTTTGAGCAGCTTGTGATATTCCAGAACCATCCATACCCGCAATGTTTCCAGAACCTACATTGTTTGCTGGTTCTTCTTCCAACTTAGGTTTTGTATTAACTTTGTTTGTTACGGGCTTTTTCTCATCTTTTGACATAGATCCAGATTTGACAACTCCAGATTTTTTAATCTTATTAATTAGTGCCATATTGCGCATGTTCATGGCTTCTTCACTTAGACCATGCTTATTCATAATCCAATCTTTTGCATTAGCTTTACCGTACTCAGTGGTTTCCCACTCCCAGCTGTTTCTACGCTTATCCCAAACCATAACTTTCCACTCGCCTTTATGACGTTCATTATGGTCTAGTGATTTTTCTATTTGATATTTTTTGCCACCGATAGTAGCTTGTATTTCGCCATTTGGTCCAGCTTTTTTCCAGCGGACACGAGCTTCTTCAAGATCATCTGCCTCGGCGGCGTCTTCTTTCATGTTTTGTAATTGAGTGCGAAGATTAATTTTACCTTGCATATCAAGATCTGGGTGATGCTGTTTAATTTTTTTAGATAAAGTATTTGCAGTTCTTGTAACAGCTCTCCTAGTAGAGGTCGTACCGTACTCTCCATCTCTATGTTCGGCATTTCGAGAATTCTTATAAGCTTTTATTACGGCTGGATGAATGTTTTGGTTGACGTTCTCAGCTAACGTGTTATAATAATCATATCGATTATAAAAATTATTAGCGATTGCTTCTAAATCCTCATCAGACATACTTTCTGTTAAGGTAGATCCTTCGGTAAAAGCTTTATGTTCTTTAATTAAATATAGTGCTGCAGCGTATGAAGCTATTCTAGAAGAACCACCAGGAACTTTTCCTAGCAATTTTTTAATGTTTGCTACAAGTATATCAAATCTTCCCCAAGCATCCTCTTGTTTTTTCATAGTAAAATTCTTACGTTTAATAAGAACTTTACCCTTTTCATCGATAATGCCTAGCTTATAAGCTTCCCATTTATCGAATGGAGTAGCAAGTCTACGTACAAATTGATATACTAAAAATAGATCGACAATCACGACCACGTTCCTCTAAGTTTTGCTTCTACAAAATTATCAGCTATTATATTACCTTTAGGTATAGCTGCATTTTCATATTCAATTAACTCTGGCATGAAGTTTAAATATTCTACAAATGGTTTTAAACAATCATGGTACTCTTTTAATTTTAAAAATAGCATATTTGATGCTTCAGGTCCAAAAACATTATAAATCACAATTAAGTGGTTTAGAATCAACCTTTCTTTCAGATCTCCGTCTTGTTTATACCTAACAAACAATTTACGAACATACTGAAATCTTTTTAGGTCATCCTCAAATTCAGATATGTCAGAACACTGAGGATTTTCATAATTTTTAGCCGCATACAACAGAAAAGTTGATTCTGTCAATTTCATTATATATTAACCAGAAATTAGCTGTCTGCTGCGATAGCGTCGTCTGCTTGGTCACCAGCATCTGTTGCTGAAACCTTCATTACAACTAGAGGCTCTACGATATGGCGTGTACGGCCGTCTGCAGTAGTATATGTGTTGTATAGGTTCCAACCTGGTGTTTTAACTCCGCGTGCACGGTTTGCTGCAACACCTGCTTCTGTAACGTCAACAAAGACAGCGTTATCCGCGTCATGTGATTTGTTTGTGTTTGCCGCCGCTGTTTCCAAATATTTTGGAATGGAACCAGATGCGTCTGTTTTTCCCCAAAGTGCCATTTGTTATCTCCTTAGTTTGGGTTTGTTTATTATGGATTTGATGCGGCCGCTTGTCGTGCGGCTTGAAGCCTAGCTTGTGCTTTTCTAATACGTTCGCGATCTTTATTTTTCTTTTCAGCTCTGTCTGCTTTTTTCTCAGCAGCGTCAGCCCGACCCGCGGTAGTTCCGTATCTTCTTATTCCTTTGGCTGCTAATTTGGCAGCACCAACAACGCCTTTACCAGCAAGTTTAGCTGCTCCGCCAATAATCTTACCGATAAGCTCGTTCAATTCTTCCTCTGTCAAAGTATCAATGTCAATATTATTTTCTAACAAATACTGTTCAATTAAATCATATTGTTGTTCCTCTGACATATCTAATGATTCTTCTTTTTTCATCATTTTGCGCGTATATAAATGTGCACCGCGCTCACGACGGCGAAGTCTGTCATCAGCCTTATTAATTGCTTCAACATCTTTTTTAGCACCTTCAGGATTTCCGCGAACAATGTTAGCAGCTCTAGAATTTTGAGCTCTATCCTTTTGGTACTTCGCGTTTTCTTTGTCCTTAATAGCTTTATTAGCATAGTTTGCTAATTTTTCTTTAGAACTTTCCATGTATTGTTTAAACGAATGCATTATTATACCCGTATCTTAATTGATTTATTGTGATATTTATTAGTTATCTACTTTAGCACCTGCGCGCCATTGATAACACGACCAATATTTTGCTTTCCACTTTGGACCAGGATTGTCGCATCCGTGGCGAGCTCTGAAACTTCTGCGGCGGGCAGGATCGTCTCTTTTAATTTCCATATTTGGATCACCAAAACGAACTACAACAACATTGCCTTTATCATTTTTTACATAAACTTTAAATTTTTTACCTGGGTGCTCAGAAGTACGAATAGGATCGTTAAGTTTAACTTTCTTACCTTCGTATTCGGACTCTTCTACAATAAGATCTTCGTAAAGGTTGCACTCTTCGCAGATATCATCAATGCGTTCTTCTGTGTATCTAGTAAAAGTTTTCATTTTATTTCTCTGGGTGATTCTTAGCAATATGGGCTTGAATTTCTTTACGAACTTCACCATATGTTTTAGCTTTACCATTCTTATGATTTAAAAGATATGACATAGTTCTACCAGTTTTTCTATGCACAACATCGCCATCATCAATATATGCACCTTTCATGTGTTTCTTTTCATGATCGGTCATACCTTTTTTAAGCTTAGACAATGCTCCTCGGTTGCTGTGGCGCATCTGCCACATGCGGCGATCTTTACCATCGAATTCTTTCCATCCAGGTCTATGTGGTTCTTTTTCTAACACGGTATGATCGTCGCTTTCACTCATTGCTTCCAGCGTTTCTAAAAATGATTCTTTTACTAATTTTTTAATATCTGACATGTTTGTTATCCTCCGAATTCATGTCCTGCTACTCTGCGCATTTGTTTATTAAATTCTGCTTGTGAAGGTTTTTCTTTATAAAGCTTAATTGAGATCTCAGGACGATCTTTACCTTTGATACGCCAATTGTGACCTTTTGCTTTATGCTCAGGTTTTGTAGTTTTTACCACGCGTCTTTTATATCCAGCTTCCCATGTTTCAGAGCCTTCATCTAGAGTGCCTTCTTCTAAAAAATGTTTAAAACTAATCATTTCATCAGACCTTTTATTGTTTTTAATGCCTTCTTACCATCAGGATGGTTTGGATTAATACTTACCTCATCTCCATTTACGAAATCAGATATATTAGCAGACTTTCCTAAAGCTGTAATCGCTTTGTGTAATGGATCTTTCGGATCATACATTGTTTCAAACCCAGGCTTACCTCTAAGTTCAACCCAAGTCTTATTGCCCTTTTCCCACATTTTTAAAACGTCTTGCGTTTTTCCGCGTATAAGTTTTAACTTAATACCTTCTGAGATATATTGTTTAAATCTAATCATCTTTATTCTCTGGCTTAGGCTTTGGTTTAGCTTTTTTAGCTAATGCCTCTTTAATAGCTTCTTCTAATGATTTTTTAGCCATTATTTTACTAGCCTTTTTGCAATTTTTTCACCAGTTTTATTAGCAGCTTTTTTAGCCTTCATTAAACCTTTTACAGTTTTATATGCACCTTTAGCAACATGTTTAGCACCTTGTGCGATAACAGGAGCAGCTATTGCTGCCCCTACTATCTCTGGGGGGATATTTTCTTTTATATGTTGTTTAAAGCTTTTCATATTTAACCTTTTTTATTATGGTGCATATTTAATAACCAATGAGCTAAATGTTTAGCACCTTTACTGGAATTTTTATCAGATCTTACTTTTTCCAACTCCGATTTCGTAGCATCTTTTGGAATACCATGTCTGTTTATTTCTTCCATGTATTGTTTAAAACTAAGCATTAGGTGTGTCTTTTTTAAACTTTTTTACCAACTCGTCAGTTCCTTCGTCACCTGCCCCATGTTCTTCTTTGTTTAAGCGCTCGCGATCATTTAAACGCTTTTTTAACGCTTCTAATTCTTTTTTGGTTTTATCGGCTTTCATCGCTTTTGATATATTACTAACGCCGGACTTTGTTAAGTCTTTTAATGACATTGACAGTTCATCGATCTCCGTTTCTTCGTTACGCTCAGCACTCAACTTAGCGGCAACGGCCATTTTACGGCGTTCATCTTTTGATTTGCCTTTAAATTGAGGTGCGTCTGATTTATAAAAATCTTTTACCCAAGTACCCATATCATCCGATGCTTTAAGCTTTTCATCTAAAAATGCTTCAAATCTGCTATCAAGAGATTCTTTCATGTGTTTCTGCATTACTGAAAGAATTTTCTCACGAGGTTCTGTATCTAACTCATCAACAAACTTATCAAGCTGTCTCTTTTGATTTTTCTTCATCATCATAACTGCTTTCATAAAGTCGTTTTTATCAATGCCACCATTCTTACGAGCATAGGCCTCAAGCTCTTTTGCGGCAGACATCATATTACCTTCTTCGAGTTCAACTTGTTCTTTAAGTTTTTGAGACATTTTTACTGCACGGTTGATTGTACTACGATCAGCTTCACGCCCATATTTTTTAATTTCGTTATGAGCGTCATGATGCGCATCTGCAGCATTTTCGTGATCCTGTTGTTTTCTCTCTGCATGTTCTGCTTTTTTATCGTCGCCATTATCGTAGTGTGTGTCAATCTGATGCTGTAGTTGATTAGACATTTTAGCATGATACTCTTTTTTCTTTCTGTGATAATCAGCAGTACCAACTTCTTCATTAATACCTTTATTTAAAGGAGAACCATCAGTAAATTTTGAACGATGTGTAAGGTCTTTCTCTTTTAAACCAGCATCTTTTAGAGCAGATTTAACTGTCATACCCGAACCGATAATTTTATCATCTTTAACTACGTAGTGTGGAAATGATTTGTTTGATCCTCGATATGCATACCAAACAGTAAAGTCTTTACCTTTTGCAATTTGCTTATACTCACCAGCAGTACCTTTAGAATCTTTCATTGTTTTTGACCAAGGTTGTTTAGCAGCTGCGTGATACGGTTTTAGAATACCTTCTTCAAGAGATTCACCGCGCAACTGAGCAAGTGAACGCTGAGTAGAAGTCATTTGACGAACAGGCTTCTTGCGACCTGTTGGTGTACGACCCATTGCTGCGTCATGTTTACGGTTTCTTTCACGTTCTTGCTTTAACCAATCATCTTTCATCTTAGGTGCGCCTTTGCGCTTAGCTTCGCCAATATCTAACGTTGCTGGATAATCTTTATCACCTGGCTTTGCTGGTGCTTCACCGCGCTTGCGCTTTTGATGAATGTTATACCATAAACCTTTTTTAGCAGTTCGGCCATCTTTGGTTTTGTGAGTATCTTTCGCTTCAATAAATTTTTTAAAACTATCCATGTTAGCCTCTTCTAAGAATACTAGATAATGATCTTTGTGTTTTTGTTTCTGTTATATTTTCGCAAGTACATGGCTCGCAGTTACATTTACCGCATACCCATTCCTCAGCAAAATTTTCTGTTGTTTCCATTAATTCAACAATATTTTCTATATCAAATTCTTCCAAATCTTCTCCAAACATTGCTAGTTTTTTAAAGAATTTAAACCTTGCATCAAATTTTGGTTTATTGTCTTTATCCATAAGCATATGCGGCCTAGATAAAATACGAGTATCTTTTTGTGATGCTTCAGATAAAAAGTCACTGAATTTTAAAATCTCTTCAGATTCTTTTTTAACAGTCATAAATCTGTCTCTGTCAGCTCTTTTAACATGAATTAATTGTTTTTGAGCTATTCTTTCAATTCTGCTTCTAGAAATTTTTGCAATACGCTTATCAATAATCTCTTTTTCAGCTGGACTTAGATCCGAATATCTCTTATGCTTTGAGTATTTTTGTTTTAAAAGAGCAAGCGCTCTTTTACGTGCTCTTTTTCTTAAAACGGGCATTGTAGCTCTTCTGCGAGCAGCTCTTTCACGACCTAATTTAATTTTAGCACGAGCTCGTTTCATTGCTAGTGCTTTTTTAATACGGCCTCTTCTAGATAGAACTTCGTCTAATATTTCTACTTCCTCTGTCATACCCATACCTTTTCTTACTGCGGCTGCAATCTCTTCAGCATCGCCTTTAAGTCTTTTTGGAAGATTTGCTGTAAACTTTTTCATATCAGTTGCTGCATATCCACGCATTTTAGTACCTGAAATTCCCGATACATCATCTGATTCTTCATCTCTTTGACCTGCTGAGACTACTTTAATTTCATCAAACTTGTATTCTTTCCCATTATATTTTTGAAGCGTATTACTAAATTCATCTACTCTATCAGAACCAGCAACTAATACAACTTTATTGTATTTTTTATTAAGCTGAGCCATAAGATCAAAGATTGTTTTAGCATTAGACTTTTTAACAACTGGTCCGAATGCCTTTTGAGCTAACCTAATTTTATCTGTATATGTTAAAGGATTCTTTTTATTATCAAACGAATGAGTAAGATAAATTTCAGGAACGCCCTTTTCTGATTTTGCTACAGAAACAACTTTCTTAACTAGCTTTTCGTGACCCGAGGTTATAGGATTCATACGACCCCATGCCACTACAGCCGTTCCGGTCTTTGCTGCTTCTTCTATCGTAGGCTCAGTTTCAATATACTTTGAAGGATCGTGTTCCTTAAAGCCCTTAAGTTTTTTCTTTTTACTGGTTTCCATTTTAGCTCCAAAAGCCCATTTATTGAGATATTTATAAGACCTTGTATCCCAATTCCTCAATTAAATCACGGCCGATAATTTGGTTAACAAGGTTGATGATATTAGGACCAATCTGCTCTGGTACGCCATTAAGGTAATATTCTTTTTTCGCTTGAGTAAATGGTGCAGATGAACCAACGTGATTTGCCCAATTTAAATCAGATAATTCAAATCTATCCCATCCAAACTTTTCTGCGCATTCGTTAAAAATAGGAATTCTATTGTCATGCGGTAGCAAATCTTCGAACTTAATAAGAACGGTTGTATCTTTGTTATTTTTATAATATGGAATCCAGTTATCAAACCAAACTTTATAAACTCTCAAGAGTTGATCGATATAAACCGACCCATTATCGTGTTCATCGGTTCTCCAAAAATGATTTTCAAAATATAAGTCACCATAGGTTTTTTGCCAGTTTCCTTGAGCACAACCTTTGCGATAAACCATTGACTCTACCCACAGATATGGATTTTTATAAACTAAAACTGTAGGATAGCCTTGCTCAAATTTATCAGGAACCCAAATGCAATGTTTCCACGTCAAAACTTCAGGAGATGGTGGAGTAACCCCCGATTGTTTAATATTAATGAGATCATTTCTTTTAGCCATTTTCCAGTTATCTCTGATAACTCTTTCAATTATAGTTGTACCAGTTCTTTGCAAGCCAAACAGATAATAACTATAGTAGGTTCCATCCCTCCATGTCATATCAAATTTGCCATTATTAACTATCATATCAGTATTCATATTAAGCCCTCTTATAATTCTCTTCAAATGAGTCTAAAAATTGATAATTTAATGTTGAAGCTTCGCCCCATATTGTTGATTGTCTTAACCATCCTATTGCAGGTGTTGGGTCCATAATTGCAATAGGAACTCGGGTTTGTCTTTGCAATAGGAAATACATATTATCTACAGCTGACCAAACTCCTCTTTCTTCAATCTCATCTAGCATAGCCCTTGCGGTTACATGGTTAATAACATAAGCGTGAGCACCTTCGTGCCCTCTAATTCCTAGTATTTGTCTAGGAGGGCCTGCCTTTGCATGGTCATAATTTTGTGGATCTGTTACTTTATAACCTAATACAATAATAAGATTATCTGGAATATCAACGTGAAGAATATTATGTAACATCACTCCGTCGTGTTCTAAAATAACAGCACAATCTTTTTCGTCGGCAATTTTTTTCCATAATGCCGCGTGCCCTGCGGTACATAGCTGGGCGCGATCATTTTGATTAATTCTATCGATATGCCTATTTAAACCTATTGAATTCCAAGCATCGTTTGGGTTTGTTGGAGGGGCAAATCCTTGTACTAATTCAAATGGCATTTTTACTCTTTCACAGCTATATGCCGCAAAATTTGCATATTGCTTTGATAACTCTTCATTGTGATGTAGGATATAAGCTTTGGTTGGTTTCATTTTAAACTCTCGTATTTTTCAAAATCTTTTTCATAATATTTGCGTACTGCGTCGCGCGTCTTTTGATCGTAAAATTTATCCATTATCTCTGGATCTTTTGGAGTATATGTTCCTTTGTGATTTTTAAGTAATTCGTTTCTCCAAATACCTTTACTTTTTACAAATTCAGTTAATTTATCATTAATGTTCTCATATATCCACCAATCCGCAACATCCTCGCCATCAATAGAAACATAGTCAGTTTGTAAAATCTTATTAGATGGATCCGTGTCATAGCATCCATTTTTCATAATATCTCTAAATTCATTTACGTCTTTTGGCTGTCCGCGTTTTAAAAAGAAATATAAGCTTAATTGACGTTCATATGGATTTCTCAAAACACCAATATTTTGCATACTATGAGCTTTTTCTCTTGTAAGCATATTATTATCTATTAACTCTTGTAACGTCAAATGTATAAATCTATATTTGTCAGCATACTTACGAATTAACTCTTGAGGAACATTATGGCTGGGAATACCACAATCATTTACTTCGGTAAATATGTCATCTTGGGTGCAATAATTTCTAACGAAAAACTCAGACAAACTAGAGCTCGCGTTCTTAGGTATTCTTAAAAAATTAAAGTTTTGGCTTTCACATATTACCATTATATTTCCTTTTCATATCCAAAGTATTCAAAATCTTCTTTCCAATTGTTATAAACAAACTCTTGAGCAAAATCGCTTTTATAGTAATCTTTCCAATTTACTTTTTTGCTTTTTTTCATATGATATAGAGGGTCGTGTATATTTAAATAATCTTGAATAACTTTAAAATCTTCTTTTATATTTTCCATTTTTAAAATCCACTTTGGATCTTTTCCATTTATAAAGTCCACTTGTTTTTCAACTAAAGAAAAGTCCCAATTAAGGTTAATAGGATTTTCAAAATTAATTCTTTTTAGCCAGTCATCAAAGGTTCCACTAAAATGATCTAGTGCTTTATCATTTGTCATACTAGGATCTGCATGTGGTATCTGTTTAGTCATACCACTCGTAGTATGCCATTCAACCCTAAAATTATACCAGCTCACAACTCTAGCATATGGATTTCTGCAGACAGTAAAATAATCAACATCTGGGTGTTTAGATAAAAGTGTATCTATATGACCGTGTTTTCCTCCTACAAAATATCCTTTTGCTTTATTGCGCAACCAGCAAGTTACTGAAGTTCCACCGGTTTTGGGTATAGATATAAAGCCCAAGTTTTTAGATGATACATACATTCCCATTATTATTACCTGCTATAACCATATAGTTTAAAGTCTTCTCTATATCTACGATATATTAAGTCTTTTAACTCTGGAACTAATAAAACGTTTTTATTATTTTGCGTTGTATGTAGTTGATAGTTTGGCTTTTCAAAGTCAAAACGCCAATTTTGCAAAACTCTTTTTAAATCAAAAACTTCTACTTCGTCACGTAAAAAAGTGTACATAGGTTTAAAATGAATATCTAGTTCTTTATCGGTTAAATTAAAGCATTCATTAGCTACCTGTATTGGTGTTTTAAGACCTTTAAACTTTTTAAAAGCTTTTTCTCCACGCTCTTTTCTTTTTACAAAAAGATCGTTATACGCACTTAAAAATCTTTCATATGGGTGTCTTGTAAATGCTATATTTCTATATCCGTTATCAATGGCTTTTTCTACTTTAATTTTGTCAGCCGCCGTTTGTAATGATATGTGTCCATGATTATTAAATTTTCTTATTATCTTATTATCGGGGGCTCTTTTATCAGGATGTAAACTTATATTTTTAAAGTGTAGCCTCATGGTTGTGCTAGCACATTTTGTTATTGACCAATAATTTATTCTTAATTGTTTATATCTATATACGTCTGGATTCATAATTCTTTAAATTTGTTAATTGTAATTTGCTCCCAAGGCAAAACACTCGTAGGATCATCTGACAAATTCCATAATTGTGTATTACCTAAACGTTCTTTTAATCTGTCTAATAGAATTCCGAACATAGCATCACCGTGTTTTTTATATTCTGGGATAACTCTAAACTGATATAATGGATCTGGAATTCCACGAGTTTTCATATCATAACCTTGTCCATAAAAAGTAGTTTCGCCTTCGGGTCCAGGAGTATAGTTCATATCAAATCCAATAAACGCAATGTGTGTTGGTCTTAAATGATATAATGCCCAATAAGTTAGTGTGAAATATATTGGCAAACCCAAATGAATACGTGCTCGTTCCCACGGCATTCCAGCCATACCTACATAAGACTTTTTAAATCCATCTACACCCTCCCTTGATACAATTTTCTGCTCAGGTCTAGTTTTTGTAATATCTTTTTTATATGGATAGTCCCCGGCATGCAGTAATACGTCCCACTTATCTGTTCCACGCCAGGTATTATTAACACCACAGACTTTAATTCCAGTGGTATCCCAATCGTTAATATTGGTCATGTTCTTGCCAGAACCCATACAAATTACTTTCATTTCAAAATCCTATCATCGTCAAAATCTTCTATAAGCATCGGCTTCTTTTGTCTCCAATAATGAATTAAATGGGCATTCCATCTAAGCTCATTGGGATAACGACCTAAATGGAAGTTCCATGATTTATCCATTTCTTTATAAGCATCTAATTCACGTAAAATTTTATTAACTTGGGCCTGGTCAAAATTACCGAGCGATGTCTCTAATACGGTTCTCGTGTCATGAAGTTTTTGGAGGTCTTTTGTAAATTCTCTTACGAATTTATATGATGCTCGTGGCCAAATAATAACTCCAGAATTTGCATGGCCTTTATCTTGAAACCATTCAAATAATTTATTACCTTTCCAGCGATTTTGTGTCTCCATAAAATATGCTGATATTTTACCTGGATGAAATTGGCTAAAAACATCATCAGCCGTTGTAGTCGCTAGCATGTCTGCATCCATCCAACATATGGCATCATATTCTTCAGCCCACCCCTCTGTAAATGGGTTAAAGATTGAATAAAACGGAGAAACAGGATGCTTATGAGTCATAAACTTATAATCATGGCCAAACTTCTCAGCGTATTTTTGTATTGATTTTCTAGAGTACTCATGATAGTTATTGCCATCTGCCATAATATGATGAGTACGTTCTTCCTTAGGCAAGGAATAATAATATTGATAAATTAAAGTTTTCATTTTCTTTTTAATAATTCAACAGGAACTGTAACAGGCGTTTTAGTTGGGTCATCTCTCATCCAAGATGGAAGTACAGCTTTATAGTACGTTTTATGCATGGTTTCAACCATGCCCGTGTTCATTAATTCTGTATAGGCTCTTTTAACGCCTCTATTTTGTAAATCGTCTATAACGACGTAGGGGACGTCAGAACCTTTCCATAAAGATACATCTCCAGAAACGATGGGGTAATCATGGCCTCCATCAATAAAAAGTATGTCGGATCCATTTATCTCTCCATATGTAATTTTTAAACTGTCTACAATAGTCAAACTAAATCTATCTTTAAACTTATTTTTAACTATATCCCCATTTGTTATTGTAATAGGAAACTGACCAATGTCAAATGATTTTATTGTAATATCATCAAATAATGTTAACAAAATAGAACTACTATGCCCAGCATTGAATCCTATTTCTACGAATGTTTTGAAATTTGTTTTTTCTTTGACTGTTTTCCAAAAATTGATAACATCATCAGAAGGTGGCATGTGTCCAGTTCCGCCGTCATCAGGCAACCAACTTAAATCCATAATATACTCCTTACATAAAAAAATTGGGCAGAATTAGTCTACCCAATTATTTATAACTTATTTCTAGATAAAATTAACGGTTCTTAATCTTATTGATTTGCATCATGCAATTCTTTGCTTCTTCGTGATAACCTAGTGATGCTAAATGAGCCGCTGCTCTGCTATATCCTGCGACTTCACAAAAGTTGTTGAAACCTTTCCAAAATCCTTGTAATGGCGCGAATGTGTAATTAAGTACTGCTGCAGTCATTATACCCAACCTCCTAAGTTTTTGTTTGTTTCTGCTGGAAAAGATGATACCGCGATATCATGAATTTCGCCGCGGCTAATTCCAATATCCCACAATTCTTTATCAGTAAGAGCGTATAACTCTTTCTTTGTCTGTGCGATATTTCTGTTTCTGATGTATGCGGTTTTGATGCTACGTAAAAAATCTAAAAATGCATCGATGTGTAGTGCATTGCTTGCAGCAATAATTGCGTGTGTCATATGTGTATCTCCCTAATAAAGGTTTCTATTTGTTTTTACAAATTTATTTATTAGGGAAATAGGTAAACAAGGGTTACCAATCTGGCATAGTCGAGTTGACAAAAATGGTTAGCTTAAACCATTCTTAATTATAACAATATCAAATGCCGAAGTAATACGAGAATTATTACCAGCTGCTTTTGCTCTAATATCAATATCAGATTTTTCAGAAACTGGAATTGGAACACTAAATGAGTAGAAATAAGATCCGCCAGCTGCTGTTACTTCAAAGCTATGACCAACGCGGAAAGTATCCTGGCCATTATAGCGAATCATCATATCACAAGTTGCGCTACCACCTGATTGAACAGATGCAACACCTTGGGTAATATATGCAGTATATCCAGCAGGAACAGTATAAACAGCCATCAATGTTTGACCTTTGCCGGCGGTAATACGAGCAACAACAGTACCGCCTGCAGCACCTGCTTCAATGTTAATATCGCCAGTGTTTGATAAACCGCCTGCAGTACAAAATGCACGATATACTCTACGGAATATTTTAGTACCAAGTGTGTCAGCGCCTGAAATTACAATTTCTTCTTCTTGGAAATTATAATCAGAATCCAAACCTTGAACTGTTACTGTATGACCTTCGTCCGCAACATTTGTTCTTTCAACGTTTACTACAGCAGGAGTATCTAATGCCGCCCAAGGATATAGTGTATCATTTACATCCCAAACTGAACCAGTTGTGTTGATACTTAAAGTAGGTACCGCACCAAACTTGTGGTTAAATGAAGTGCCTTTAACAAGACCTCTTGCAATATTTAAATTTAGTTCAGCCTGTGGATAATAACTCGCCATTGTCTATTCCTTATGGTATTAAATTGTCATAATAATTTTTATTCAATTCACTCCAAGGACCGTTTGCGTTAGAATCACTATAAATTTTTCCTCCCGCAGCTGGTTGAACCCTACGACACTTTACATATGTTTCTTGTGTATTGCCGCCTGGAGGTGTGAAAGATCTGATACCATTTGTAACAGTTCCGTTAGCTCGGTAATATTGGTCAGTAGGGCCAACATCAGGATCATCTTGAACCTTTGCATTCGCGTTTGCTAGCGTGCCTAAAGTAGGAGCGTTATCGTATTGCCAAATCGCAGTAGGTGTTCCACTTACTAAAACTGTTGGTGATCCTGGTACGTCGACCCAAGCCATTATCGTTGCCATCCTTTGATATACTGGTCTGAAAAGTTGGCCTTTGAGAACTGTAGTCTATCTACTAATTTAAGAGCATTTTTACCATAACGATCGATGGCAACAAATCCTTCTTGGCCTGTAACTTCATAACCATTTTTAGTTTTTAATAGTGTTTTGAGACCACCAACCTTTTCAAGTTTACGCACAACCAAATGTTTAGCATCTACGATAAGGTTATACATAGCAAACATATTCTCAATATCTTTAGTTTTATTTATTTTAAAATAATTCATAGTATCAGCTTTTTTAGCTGCCCAGGTATCTTTTCCTTTTTGTGATTTTTTTGAAGCTATTTCTTTATCAAAATAATCATTCAAATATCTCTCCAAACCACGAACAAAAGTTTTAACATTGCCTACTCTTTGTCCTTCACGAACTTTTGAGTTAATATAAACATTTGTTCTCATATTTAGCAATTCGTTATCATTCATACCATTTAATGTTTTAGCTGGAACCGATCTAAATAGAGTACCAATTTGAGAAATAAGTTTTGTCATCTCTGCAGTTTCAGATGATGTCATAGTAGCTGTTCCAGATTGATCTTTGAATACAGCATCAACCGACCAGACAGACTTTAATTTCTTGAGGCTAGGTGCAATCTCCTCACCAAAACTTGCAGACATTGTTTCAAATGAGTCTCCTCGGTATACTGTATGCCAGACCACTCCGACTTTGGATCCGAGTATTTCTTGAGCAAGGGCAGACGATTTAGGTACAGCGTAAACAATCGTATTAGGATGGAAAGTAATATGCGATTCCCCATCAATCGTATCCGTTTTAATATCACTTCTTTCATATAAAAAATCACCTTGAATTACACCCTTGATACCGAGTTTAGAAAACTCGTCAAGAGCAACTTTTAATTTTGCATTAAGATCACCTTTACCAGCAGTATCTGCATCAATATCGGCATGTGTTTTATAAACTTTGGGATTTTTATTAAATACACCTTTTTTGGCTACAAAGAACTTCCCGTCGCTTGGATCAATTCCAGCAAAGATGGCAGGAGCTCCATCCCACTTAACACTAATGTTGACAGGAGATTCTGTATTACCTGCCAGCATATTTCTAATATTTCTAAGGTAATTGATAACATTTCTGCATCCTTTAACTCCCCCATCAATAACTGCATCCTCGGCGTGAGTCATGTGTAGGTTTTTATCTTCAGCTATGAACTTCTTGAATGATTTCATTTGTAAGCAACACCTTTACGAGTATGTTTAAGTTCGCCTGCATATTTTTTCATCATTTTAGGCGTTTGATTTTGCTTTTCAGCGCCACTAATTTCATCAGGGGTTATTTTATCGAACTCATCTACATCGCCGTCATTATCTTTATCAAATCCACGGTCTTTAATAGCGTGTTTCAAAGATTTCGTAGGATCTAATGCATGGGCTATTTTCTTTTCACTAATGAATTTTTTAAAACTTAACATTTTTACTTACCTTAATTACTGGTTCTGCTCCAAAGAATTTAAACATATTTGAAGCTTTACCAACAATATATCCACGAATACTTTTAATAGCTTTTCCTAGTTTTCCTTTTAGGCGAGTTAATACATTACTAAAAATACCTTCATCAAGCTCGACTTCTTCTTTTAGCTTGGCGTCAACAATCAAAGAAATAACTGACCAGAAATTATACTCTCCGGTTTTAACGCCCTTTAATTTGCGAGATGATGTTTTAAACCTTGCTTGTAATTTCATTGCGTCTGCAATCTTTTTGCAATATTCATCATCATATACAGATGTGATTTTGGTTGATGAACCACTATGATCTGACACAACCATAAACTCGGCAGCTGAATTGCTAGTTTCACCATATTTCATAAAACCAGACATAGCCTCGCGAGCAAACTCAATTTTAAATTTTTCATTCTGTTCAAATAAAGTTCCAAGCTCAGCCATAATTTGTTTATGCGCAACTTCACCACGGTTGACTAACTGATTTTCTCTTGATTTAATAAGAGGTCTTAAATTTGTAGGTGCTACTGAAGCTGTTACGAAATCATCAAAGATACCTAATACCTTTTTAAGCTGTGGTGAGTTTTCAACGTTTGCTTTTTCCATAGCTGCATAGAAAGTTGCGGTTGATTCTGCTTTACCGCCAGACATCAGTTGAGCCATACCTATCTTTAACGACAATCTTTTATCGCCGATTAAAATATCGGTCTTTGGTGTTGTATCACTGGCACCATGGCCGCTCCAAAACGAAGTAAGCTTAGATTTAGCTCGACCGTACTGTTCTGCTTTTACGTTATCGCTTAAACCAAAATGTGATTTAATTGATTGTGCAATCTTTTTACCTGCCTCAACGTACTGCGGTTGAGCCATAATACTGTCATATACTTTTTGTGAGATACCAGCAGCCTCAGGATTAATTTTCTGTCCCGTAATTTCGTGCCATCCAATAACAATAGCTGCTTCAAAATCTTCGGCTTTAATAGCCTCTGTCAAGTGTTGTTTAAAAGTGTGCATTTAATCTACCGTATGTGATATTTTTCTACCAGATTTCATTCCAATACCAACTCTGGTATGCTTTAATCCTAGATCGTTTCTTTTTGAACTACCACTTTTTGCAGTACGTGCAAATACGTGATAGTCGTGTTTTAAATTCTCATCGTGATGCATAATATGATGTGCTTCAATCTTATGGCCGTCTTTGTGCTTTTTAAGATTCATATGACCTTGAACCAAACTATGCACAGCATTGGGGCCATGTTTACCACCGCCGTGGTCATGACCAAATAGGGCTTTTTTAACTAAATCATGGTGGTCTTTATTACCTTTATGGTCAAGATGCATAGAAATTGTACCTTTACCTTCGGCGGATCCGCCGTGATGTTTTTCAATTGCGTGCTTAAACTTCTTAACAGTTGGATGGTCTTTATACTTTGAAACGCCACCCAATTGATTATAAGATTTTGCTGCATCACCAGATCCCTTATAATCTTTATGCGACACATAAACATGATTACCATGCTTGTCATGCAATTTAAAATCGGCTTTAGGTGTTCCGCTTACTTTTTCTGCATGGGTAATATGATGCACTTTTCCGTTGTGGTGTAGCACAATATGATCTTTACCTGTTTCCTTTTTAACTCTATCTACTTCAGAGTTAAAATGTGCAAGGTGTGCTTTTTCTTTAGCTTCGGGATCTTTCTTTTCAGAAATAAAAGCTTTAAATCTTAGCATAATTAAGCCTTCTGTGAGTTTATTGGTATTTATAACTCAGAGGCATTGCAAAAAAGTTAGGAGTCCATCCGTTAAAGCCACTTCCTAAATTCAATTTTCTAACGATAACATATGGATCTTTATTGTCTTTAATTAAAACAATATTCAGTCCAGTATCTTTTTCAGTAATCACATTATATTGCACAGTTGATTTTTTCTTATTAACCATATAGCTCACTGTAGATCTCCTGCTGAGAATAAAGATTTTTTAGATTTGCCGAACGATGATTTATCAAAAATTGGAGTATCATCTGGAGTTGGCGGCGTAACAGACTGCGGTCCATCTTGTGATATATTTTTCTGAGCACCATCTTCGAGATCATAAAGTTTCATTTTAGCTCTATCAATACCAACAACAAAACGACGATAATAGCCGAGATCACCCCAGCGATTTTTAAGTTGTTTAACCATGATTTGGCCTAGGTTATCTAGATCTTCAGATGTAATCAATCCAAGAATACAGTCTGCAGTATGAGTAATACCCATTGACTCGGAGGTATTTGTAAGATCAACATCAGAATTACCATAACCATCACGATTAAACTGAGAGCTAGTAACAACTGCTGCATTATACTCCATAGCCAGTCCACGTACTTCCTCCGCAATTGATTTAACCAATGTATAACTGTTTGCAGCTGCAGCGCCTTTTACTCGTGCAGATGCACAAATATTTAGGTAATCAATAAAAATAACATCAGGAACAAACCCACGTTTCATTCTTAACTCATTAAGCAAATGGCGGAAATGACCAACGTGAGCGGAACCGGTTGGATATTCTTTAATTACCAACTTGCCGGTTGCTTTTGACTTAATACGATTAATGCGTTTTTCGTAAACTTCTCGTGTTAAGATTTTAAGTTCATCAAGAGTAACATCCATCATATTTGCATCAATACGTTCAGCAATACGTTCCTCAGCCATTTCCATAGTAATGTATAGAACATTCTTACCAGTCAGCAAATAGTTTGCTGCCATATGACATTTAACGAGAGACTTACCACCGCCAGTAGTCGCAAGGAGCACCGACATGGACTTACGAGGTAAGCCTCCCTTGGTCACTTTATTGAGTAGTTCAATATCAAATGGGAGCCGTTCTTCTTTCTTATGATAAAAATCATAACGAGACTCATAATCATCAATATAGTCATGACCAATACTTGTATCAAAACTGATAGATAAAGAATTAGATAATAACTCGGGAATAGATCCTTTATCGTTTTGATTATCTTCACCATCAATAATTAAAATAGCTTTACGGATTGAATTAAATAGATCTTTATCTTGGCAGAACTTTTCAGTTTCTTTTATAAGCCAATCAACATTAGTGTCAGGATCTCGTTGTAATTCATCAACTGCTGACATGATGTTTTTATAAGCATCTTCGTTTAGATCTTTTCTCTTATCTAGAGAGATTTTAAGAGCCTCCACTGAAGGAGGCTCCTTGTAATCATCGACATAACTAGAATAAGTATCAAAAATCTTTTTGAGATTTCCATCGTCAAAGTACTCTGACTTAATATATGGATATACTCGTCGATAGTAATCCTCGTTAAAAACAAGATTAGCTAATACTGTCTTCTCGATCATCTTCCACCTCTTCTACTACATCAAAATCTTCATCGTTATTGCTTTCGCCTGGAATAATAATACTACCACCTACACCAAACGCGTTTTTGATATAATTGGTAAAATCTGTCTTCTCAAACATATTAATCCAAAACTCAGAATTGTCAACAATTTCTTTTGCTCGTAGAAGTTTATCGTTTAGAACTTCACCTGTAGCAGGATCTACAGCTTCGTACCAACCGACTTTAGGCTTGCGAAGATAACCACCCTTTTCAGCAATATCCATAAGACCAGACCACTTAACAATACCACCTTCCCAAGATACTGTAATTGGAATTTTGGATTTCTCTTTAACATGGCGAGATTTCTCAATGTTAATTACAAAGTGGTAACCTTGGATCTCTGTGCCCTGCTTGTCTTGTTGGCGGCCAATAATCCAAATACTGTCAGCTGAATAGTAAATACCAGTACCACCCGAAACAACATCTTTTGGAAATAGACCAATCTCTTTATATGTATGATTAACCGCAATTAGTGGAATATCTTTTAAATTGAGATGCGGCGTTACAATACGGAATAGAGATTTAAGAGCTTTAGCACGAGACATGTCAGCAACTGACTTTTCGTTTAAAGCATCTTCAACTTCTTTTTTGGATGCAAGGTTACCAACAGAGTCAATCACAACGACAACCTTATCATCCTTGTCAATAGCTTCCATTTGTTTTACAATATCAAACTTTAATTCTTCGACATTGGTAATAGGAGTGTGAACTGTACGTTCCATATCAATACCAAAAGACTCGAAATATGATTGAGGTGTACCAAACTCAGAATCATAAAACAATAAAACAGCATCATCATACTTTTTCAAATAAGCAGCTGCCATTAACAAAGCAAATGCTGATTTAAAATGTTTAGATGGACCAGCCAAGACGAGAAGTCCTGGTGTAAGTCCACCATCAATACGACCTGACAGCGCAACATTTACCATAGGTACTGGCGTTGGTGCCATGTCTTTTTTACCAAAAACTTTAGACTGCACGATTGGTGCAGTCATTTTAATGGTAGAATTTTTTACGAGTTTGTCTAATAGACTCATGTACCCTCCACAATCCTTAAGAGTTTAGATTTATAGGCCTCAATTTTACCTACGCGGTCAGGCCAATAAATTGTTGATTTTTCTGGATTTTTACAAAGATTATCCAAAAATGGCGTAATCGATTTATAAAGTAACTCTAAACGATATTCATATTCTTCGGCGGTGACTTTAGAAGCCACCACCTGATCTTCGAGTTCCTCTTTAGCCTTACGCTCAGCTTCGATTTGTTCCTCGGCTGCGGCTTGCTTTTCCTCAAGCTCTTCATCAATAAATGTGAAACCAAAGTCAAAATCTAAAACTTCTTCGTAGACTTGTTTATCCATTCGCTAATTCCTTAAAGATTGAGAGATCGTCGTCATCGTCATCCATAGACATTGATGTAGCAGGCTCAGGAGCTGCTGCTGCCATTGTAGGCTGTGGTGCAGAAGCTTGTGTATTGCCCATATTGCTTAGATCAAAGTCATCTTCGTCGTCCTCAGCTGTAGTTGGAGTATATGGTTCTTCGTCAAGTGCAAGCACTCGATAAAGTTTTGCTTTTAACTCAGCATAAGACTTGAAGTTTTTCGGATCGATAACTTCTTGTAGTGAGTGTTGGTTATTCCAAACACGTTCCAATTGAGTGTCGTCATCGAAAAGTGCTGAAGGAGCATCAAACTCAGATTTATCATAATTTGGATAACCTTCAAACTGACGAATTTTAAGACGGAAGTTTGCGCCTTCCCAGAAATCAAACGGATTTACTGGTGTTTCGTCTTCAAAGGTTGGGTTCATCAGATCATTTAGTTTATCAAAGATTTTCTTACCAAATGAATACAGGAATACCTTGCCTTCGTTTTCTGGATTTGCAGCATCCTTTAGAACAAGAATGTTAGCAACATATTTTAGACGACGTTTTTGTTTACGTGCTTGATCTTTATCAGAGTCAATACCAGAGTTCCAAAGTTTAGAATTATACTCAGAAACTGGATCATCTTGACTCAATGTTGTTAGGGAGTTTTCAATATACCATAATCCTGTTGGACCCTGAAAGCCGTGATCCCAAATACGGACGAATGGCATTTCTTCACCTTGTGGTGCTGGAAGGAAACGAATAATCGCAAAGCCATTGCCTGCTTTGTCGCGAGTTGGTTTCCAATATTTGCCTTCGTTGGGATCAGAATAGCTCTTAGATGAGATTTTATCGAGCTGTTGGTTCAGTTTATCTAGGGAAGCTGAACGTGACTTTTTAAGTGCATCGAATGATGTTGGTGCCATTTGCATATCTCCTTATATTGCATTGTTTGACGTTGTATTGCGAAATATTGCTACCGAAGTAGCAACATTATTTATATTAGAAAAACCGATTTCTAACATGTTCCTTAAACTTTTTTTCATTGATTTCCAAGAAGGGTCTATACTTCCTTGATAGTTGCATTATATCACGTGCTATGATTTTGTCAACTATTTCTTTTTCCCAATATGGGAAAATATTAGCTATATGAGTAATAATAGTAAATGTCTCTAGCGTAATCTGTTTTTGTAAGTATAGTGTCATTATATGAGGATGTTGTCCATCAATTACAGAAAAATTTGCTTGGTAATTATCATCTAATTTATTCAAATCACTTTTGAAAATATAACTTAATGAATCAATTCGTTTGCGCCATTCTGTGTAATTATGCTCTCCACCTTCCTCAACTATATCTCTAATCCAAGATGTTGGCTTAATAATCATATTAGCTAACATGATGTTTATTGGGTCTTCCATTTGTGATAACTTATGAAAGAAATAAACATCCGGCCTCGTTACGAACTTTTCAAACGTGGCTCTTACTTTACCATTATATTTGTGATAATTATAGGATTTAGTTGTAAAGTGTTTTTTGAGAGCAAGATAATTCACATATAGTTTAAACGATTTTTCATTCGCATAATTCAGTGATATCTGGCTCATCTCTTTTTACCATTTTCAATTTAACTGCTTCCGTTCTTAGTTTCTCTTTAAGAATAGAAGATTTTTTAACGATGTCTGCTACAGCCTCAATTTCGAGATCATTTTTTCTTGCATATTCACAAAGAGCATCGATATAGTTGACGCCATTTGCCAACATCTCCGCTATCTCGTGATGTATTTTTTCCGGTGAACGGGGTGGTGTAATCATACTTTTTTCAGGTTCCCAGAGCTTTGCGTATTTCGAGTTTTTTGTGTTCTCTTCCGAGCTGATAAGCTCTGAGAAAAAGTCGTACTTCATTTGGGTCATTCGTTAATATCTCGTCTCCAATTTTTACATAATAATCTTTATCTACGCTAATTTTAACGTCGCCAGTATAAAAGCCATTGATCCCAGGAATATTAGCCATTGAGCACCTTTATACCAGAAAGCCAATTTGTAGCCGCATCTTCGACATAATGGATACTTTTACCATTAAAGTATTCTATATTTTTTAAAGAATCATTAATATAAAAACAGATGTTATAACCATCTACGTCAGAATGAATTTCAGCTTTTAGCTGATTGCCATCCTTTTCACCTAAAAATTGTTTAACCTTCATTGATTTTATGCTCCTTTATGTGCGAAGTTGCTTTTAAGCTACCACAAGATTTGCAGTATACTAAATGGATTTTAAATACATGCCCATCTTGATTCATATACTCAGTAAACCTTGTTATGTCTATACTATCACAACAATGTTGTGCTGTCAACCAATTTGTACTCATTAAACAGCAAAACTTTCGCCACAGCCGCATGAAGCGGTTGCATTTGGATTAATGACTTTCAAATAAGAACCTCCCAATTCTTCAACATAATCTATAGTACATCCAAAAACAAACATCTCTGCCATTGGATCAAGCCAAAGATTTTCAACCGTGGGCTCTTTATCTGTAGTGCCCCACTCATATTGAAAACCAGAACAGCCTCCACCTTTAACACTTAACGAGACATTAGGTTTACCGACTTTCTTTAAATACTCTTTTGCATTATCACTAATATTTAATATCATGCTTCATCCTCAGTTTTATATTGCCATTCGTCAGTATGACCAACAGACCATTTAGGAGTTGTTTCAACATTATAATTTTGAGTACAAACTTTAAAATCAGGGGTTTGTAGTTTATCAGGAATAAGAGACTGATCTCTCCAAATTACTCTATTGTTAGGTTGCGCCGCAAACTGTCCGTTGTCAAGTCTGATGATATTGAAAGATTTGTGTTCGGGATCGTGCTCACTGAAATTGGTGTCAATGGTGGAACGGTCACGATGTGAATTGTCGATTGTGAAGCAGTATTCTCCTGGATGCATCCTTCTGTCTTTACCAAAGAATTCACAGCGAGACAAAAGTGGTTTTTGTATGACGGTGATGTCATAGTCGAAGCAATCCCAAAGCTGAAGAACATCAAGAGGAAGAAGCTCGCCATGATCAGTTTTCCATAAGAATGCCGAAATAGGTAACTTGTCATATAATGCTCCGTAATCTGTTAAAAGTGTTTCGAAATATAATGCCTTTCCCATTGTAGATTTAACACTAATCCAAATACCAGGAGTTAATTCACCATGCCCTTTTTCCAAATCATAAAGATATTCTTTACGTACATAAACACTAATTGGTGGTAAAGGATGTACTAAAAAAGCCATTAAATCTCCTCAAATAATACATTATTTACATAATCGTCTTTATCTTCTTCAGAGATTCCCATTGCTAAAATTGATCTATGCAAATGCGGGTTTTTCTTTTGATTAATACAATACTTATTTAAAATAGGTTTTGTATCACGACCAGTGTTCCAAGAGTTATCTTTCAGGCCTTGCAAATAATGGTCCAATAAATCTTTTGTGACATGAATAAATTGAGCCAATTCGTAACCTTCAGTAATATTGCCAGCCGCGATCATATTTACTGAAAATATTTCTAATGCCCAATCTGGTAATTCACGTTCTCGTTTCCACTCTAATCCTTGAACTCTCATTTCCATGTATTCGTTATAAGGATGAGGAAACCCAAATAATGGACTGTAATCCATAAATGATCCTGTAATCTTTTTTGGACCAGCAACAATATCAAATCCAAGAATTGGCAATTCAATACCTACTTCTGGGAATACGTTTATGTGCATGAGCCAGAGGCCTTTTCCATCCTCTGGCACAATTGTTTTTAAATGTGCTTTACGGATCTTATCAGTTTTCCAAAATGTATCAGTCCATCCTGGAAAATGCATATTATCCGTATATTTTGGATTATTATAACGAACGAAGTACTTATCAAACTGCTCTGTTATGTAAGCAGCATATTCATTCAGTTCGTTCCACAAAGGATGCATCTTTTTTCCTTACGTAAAATGTATTATTATTACCTTCCCAGATAAGATCATCACCCTCTTTCCAACCAAGTTCTTCCATTACATATGGATCAAACTCGATGTAAAGATCCCCTGTACGGGGATCTTCTTTGACTGTTGTTGAGTACATTATTTGCTGCGTTTCCTTATTCTACGTTGCCTTGCCCATTCATTAAGTGTTCGAGTTTCTCTTACATTCTTAAGGATTTTACGTCTTCGTCGGGCAGACTCACTACGTAACATTCGATCTGCTCTTGTTTGATCTTTAAATTCGATTTCGTCATATGCAGTTGTGTCTTGCATAACTCATCCTCCTTTATATGTTACTATATTACTATACTATAACAAAAATTGAGTATGTCAACTAATTTCTTTTGACAACTCATCAAAAAGTTTGGAAGCGTAATCAAAGCAAAGTTTAGCTTCTTCAGCCATATCATCGCTTAAGAGTTTGCGAAATTCTTCAATAAGAACTTTCTTATCCATATCAAACTCATACATGGTTCCTGATCCAGGGACTTTTTTCTTAATCATTTGCCCACCATGTAATTCGCCAAAGTGACGAACATACATATGTGCAATAAGTCCTTGGTTATCTTCATTTTTCCATAGTTGAGTTATATGGGCTTCGTATTCGTTTACAGAAGCTGGATATTCCGCCGGTGGTTCTAAACCAAATTGTTGTTCTAATTCAATGATATCAGCCCAAATTCTAGGCGACCTTTTAATAGAAGTTAGATAAACTGGAATGTCAGCTTTTTGTTCTAGGATTTGATAATTTAGATATTGGCAGCACAGAAATTTGTGATAAAGAGCAGGTTCAATCTTACCACTCAATAACTCTTTGGCAAAAGCCCGTCTTTCTGCTGCTTGATGATGTGCCCACGTTAATTCTTTCAATTTATTAGACATAACGACCTCCGTGGATTAATAACAGTTTTATTTATAAAGACCAAAGGGGCCCCGAAAGGCCCCTCTACCAAGTTTTTTCTATAGGTTTATCTCTCGCTTAGAACGAGAAGCTTACGCCGACTGTAGGTGTAACATCTTCTGATTGGAAGTTGTATGAAAGACCACCACTTAGAGTTGCTCCACCAAGTCCGTATTCATATGAACCGCCAACGTTTTGTAGCATTTCTCCGTCGTCACCGTTAAGATATGTAGTAACACCCATAACGCCAGCAACTACTTCGTAGCCAATAGCTTCCGTGCCACCGTCATATGTTAATGCGCCACCTAGCTCAGCTGGACCTACATTTAAACCTGCAACTTCTGCACCGACTGCAAAAGCTTCAGTGTTTAAGTTATAGTCACCAGCTGCGGTAACGTCAAGACCACCAACGCCAAGTGTATATGAACCTTGGATGTTGTTGAGGTCTGTAAGGTCTGCAGTCCAGTCAGTCCAACCGACCGCAACCTTTGCACCGGCGATACCAACTTGTACGCCAGTAGTCATGCCTGGAGCTGCAAGAGTTTGTTCACCCTCTGCTCCGACCCATGCACCATTATCGTTACCGATAGCGATGTCAAGACCTGGAGCAACTGGAGTACCAACTGTCCAAGTATCAAGTGTAAGTGCGTTACCTTCTGTAGCATCAAAGCCTAGAGCAACTGAGCCCAAGCCTGCTGCATCTACGTCGAGGTCTAGACCCATAGATCCGCCCCAATCGCCGGCTGCAGTTTCAGCGATGTCGATTGAAACTTCGCCAGATAATTTTGGCCCTGCATAGGCCGTTGTGTCTTGTGCAAATGCCGCGCCGGCAAAGGTTGAAGCAATTGCAGTTGTGATGAATAGATTGCGCATTCTAATTTTTTCCTCTAATTTAAATTAACGTTTTTGCCAAATGGAGTAAAGAACCCAAATTGCTACCAAGCCAACTAGGCCTTGAGCGCCGAGTGTTGCTAACATTCCGGAAACGTTGCTAACAACGCTGGTTTCTGGGAAGAATGGGATTGCACCCAAGCCGAGTACTTCTACTACGATCATAAGAGCTGCAAGTGAGACACCTAGATTTGCTAGTGCGCCAGCCCATGCTTGTACCTTTTTAATGATTTCCATTTAGTTTTTCCTTCTGTTGTTATTTCGCCACACTTCTGTTGCTAGGCAGTGGCCAGCCCCCTGTGATTATGCTGCTAGAGCAAATCCAGATGGTGCAAAATTATCGTTTGCATTTAGTTTGTTTGACCGAATAACGTAGGTCAACACGGTGAACTCCACTCAACTATTCCGTTCGTCGATCCTATTTCACCCCCATCATAAACACACTGACTATGGGATCCGCCCCCATGTAACCCCTTTCGAATAAGGGTAACTTAGTCTGTTCGTCGCCTTTGCCACTTCTAGTTCAAGACAGTGTGCTATATAAACACACGAATAAGTAATGGTCCAAATCTATAACTCTTGTATGGCTTGCCACTATTTAATCTAAAGTCACCCCATTGAAAAGGTGTTCCTTTAAACCAACTTGTCCAGTGCCAATCCCAATTCATTATATCCTCATGTGTTTATGGTGGAGGTGCGCGGTACTGCCCCGCGGTCCGATCCGTTTTTATCTTGTTTCAACATCCACAGTCTATATATAAACTATAAACGCGGAAATGTCAACCACTAAAACCAAAATTGACATGTTTGTGATTAAAATATCACACTTATCTAAGCTATATAAATAATATAAAAATAGGATTACATGTGATTAAAATTTGGAAATATAAACTAAAAGCAAAGTGGAATTTATTTAAGCTTAAATTTAAAAGAAAAAAGCAAAATAAAGAAGATAGATTTATATATGAAGACTAATAATGCCATTACGTACAAATAGAATACAAGATGAAACTCTTTTAGTAAGTGGGTGCAGTTACACTACGACGCCCTATTATAATAACAATATTTTTACTGAAAAAGATATATTACTCACAGATACTTGGCCCACCCTGTTAGGGTTTAAAGAAGTAATTAGTGTGGCAGACAATGGGCTAGGTAATGATGAAATTATTAATAGATGTATAGAACATTTACTTGATCATAACAAACCCGATCCAGATAGAATTATTATAGCTTTAAGTAATTGGGATAGATTTGATACACCTTATTCAGGATATACTCCAGGATGGTTTATGTGGATGCTTCCAGAAGAATTTAAACGCTACCAATCTGGCGGTGACCTGTCAGATTTGCCGAAGGGTATGGAACGCGAGGTATCATGGTACGAACATTGGGGTAATCCACATCCAAGCACGTGGTATAAAATGGTAACTAATACTATTAGAAATATTCTTATTTTGCATAATATATGTTTTAGACGCAAAATTTCTTGTCATATATTTCAATTAATTCCTCCGTGGACATGGCCGTTACGGGATCAAGAAGAATATTTTCATGATCCTAGTAAGGAGATATATAATGCTTTTTTCAATCATCATCTAGCAAAACAATTTTTAAATTTAAGAAATATTGATATTGTTGGTTATCCTTTTGAGCCAAAATGGGGAGGGAAAACATTTTGGTATGATATTTGTGTTGAAAATGAAACAGACGGAGAATCATCGGGGTTGCGTCTCAGCGATGGCCATCCTAGTGAATATGGCCATGCGCTTATTGCTAAAAAAGTTTTAAAAGAATTAACCTATTTTAAGTTGCATTAAAAAAGAGGCCCGAAGACCTCTTTTCTTTTCAATTGTTAATTGTATTAAGCGAATAATACTTGTGCTTGGCGCTCAGAGCACTTATAGCGGCGACCAGCACGTTCAAAGATGAAAGGATATTTGCTTGAACGTGGTTTAAACTCAACCAAACGATCACCATCTTTATTGGTCAACTTTGTGATACCAACCATTTTAGCCATCAACTCAAGCTGAGTATCTGTGCGGGTTTTTGCACCAGAGATTTTAGCTTTAACTTTAATATCAACCTCAGCTTCTGAGAAGCGCATGTTACCTACTTCAAACTCAACTCCAGCTTTTTTACCGTACTTTTCCAAGACAGCGTTCATTTCCTCACGTAGAGCTTTAAGAGTTGCTTTGTCGAAAGATTTGATTTTAGCCATGATATAGTTTCCTTTTCATTTGGTATATTATTAATCTATACTGATTCTATAGATTTGTACATAGTAAAAATGAATTATTTACCATTCTTTTTTGCCACCAAACTCTTCATTCCATTCATAACCTGCATAGTATTGCTCGATTTCTTCTGCTGTCATATCAGCACGTTCAACTCGATCCGAACTGTATGTCGCACCAACGAAATAATGTGGATTATATCCGCGGCCATAGTAGCTGTCAGCTGAACCGCGATCAAATGGACCACCATGGCGGCCATCATATGTTTTACCACGAAAAGTTTCTACAGACATTTGATTCTCCTTTATTATAGAATCAATATAATCTATTTAAGATGAAATGTACATAGTAAAAATGATGTTTATCAATCAAAATGGCCGCCTAAAACGGCGACCCTACTTAAATCTAATTCTTCTGCTTCTCTTGCTTTCCATGCTGCTTCGAAGCCAACCTCATGTACATAGTTTTCGTTGTTTCCCCATAATCGCTTTATGTATGAATTATAGGTAGCTTCGACGTCTCTGTCGGACCAGGATGGATCTATAAGTTTACCTTTAACGATCCAATTCATTCGGTTGGCTTCTTTACGTACAAACGATGAACACATTACAGCCTCCTGCGTTGGGTTATTATGTTATCGTTATTTATAGTCATAAGGTAACAATGTTACCGTTACCAAAAAATGATAACGATAACAATTTCATTTTTTTAACTTATAAATCAAAACTGCGCCGAAGTATATTTGGATACATATGACAAATTCTTCCAACATATTTTTTTCTTGCCAAAATACAACAGTATCTCCAAATGTTGCAGCCCATAGCATTGCCATGAAAAATGCAGAAAATGGAGAAAGAAATATATGTAGCCAAAAGGGCACTTACCAACCGCCTTCGGGTTTTGGCTGAGGAATAACATCCAAAGCTTTTTCAAAATCACCGTGGTTACCATCATGAGTTGGTGGTGTCCATCCGGCCGGCTTTAGAAGATCAGGAAGGCCAAAAGGATTAGGACGACCGGGCTTAACGCCAGGAGATTTTGCCATATTAGCACCGTAAACACGATCCCAAGCGTCATTAGCATCAACACCGAATACATCGAGAGTGCCAATAGCAAAAACGCAAAGATCAATGAGACCATCAACGATCTCTTCAGCATCTCCATTATTGATTGCAGCAAGTGTTTCACTGAGCTCCTCCTGACACATTAACAAACGGAACATTAGATACTTGCGCATCAATTCCTTGTTATCTTTATTTTCTTCAAACCATTTATGCACTCCAAACTTGTCATGCATTTGATTAATGTCTGCAACCCAATTCTCACTCATATTATGCTCCGTGTAGTTGATTTTCAATTCGAGTAATTTCGTCTTTTAATTTAAGTTTTTCTTTTTTAGCTTTCGTAATCATTGAGGCCGGTGCTTTTTCTGCTTCCAAAACTTCAACAACTTGATGTTGTTTTTTATGCTTATCGTATAGTGACTCAAGCCGATGCTGTAATTTAGCGACTTCCATTTTCTTCTCCTATGCAAAGAAATCTTCAAGTGTTTGTGTTTTCTCAGCTGACCAACCGAGCGCTTCAAGTATAGACTCTAATGGGCTGAGGAACACTTTTTCAAATTGTGTTTCGTAATCTATATAAGATTCTAAACCAAATTCCTTGGGAAGTACACCTGGAAATGAGATAATATTCTCTTTAATCGGATTTGGTACTTTTAGATACACAAATTTAATTTTATCACCAGATATAACCGATTCGTATCTAGTGTTTAGTCCATATTGTTTAAGATAGTTATTAAAAAGGATACATCCGCGTACGTGCATTGGACATCCCTTTTTATAAGTACCACGAGACATATATTTTTCAATATTGTCTGTACCAGAATTACGACCAATTGCTTCCGGCGGTAATTTAAAGAACTCTTGTTTAAAATCAGCGATAAACTTTTGAGTTGCTTCTTCACCTTTGTTCATAATAATTTTAAACGACTCTTTAAGTTTATCACGACAAACTTCTGGGGTTGAAGAACGAACCGACTCGATCCCAGTTACAGAGATTTTTGGCTCATCATAGTGAACACCTTCAGAGTTTAAAGTATTCATAATGTAACGCTTTTTAGCAATGAAAATAGATTTATCGGTAATCTTTTCTCGTTTCATCACCATCGCCTGTCGATAAGCACCCATGCGGTTTGCTAGTTCTTGGTAACCATCATCAATAACTTTTTCAATTTTCATTTGGCAAACTTTATCCAAGAATGCTTCACCTTGGTGTCTAGGTATATCCATAGTTCCAAATGAAGCTTCAACCAATGGACCCATGTTAACATAAATTGAATCTGTATCGATGTAAATAATATAATCTTTATCGTCAGTTTTAAGAACCTTATTAAGATAAGCATTTACAGACTTTTGTGCATATCGTATTGATAGCTGCCCAGATGTTGTAATAGCTTCAGCCATATCGTTAATATAATATAAGAAGTAGATATTAGCTGTTGCGCCATAAAGAGAATTCATAGCAATTTTAATAGCCATTTGGTTATTATGCAACTGTGTTTGTTGAGTCTGTAAATGCTTTTTACGATGTGGATCTGTTTCGGTCTCAATAGCTTGCTCAACTTTGAGCATGTCTTGTTTGATACCTTTACGACGATTATAGTATTCGTCAATAATCTCAGGAATAATGCCAAGTTTATCTTTACTGAAGCAAGCACCATTGGCACAAACTGCATATTGACTTTCGTTTTGGTAACGACCACTTAGTACCATTTCTTGTGATACGTTTTCTCTATGGTCACTTACATATGTTTCTGGTGACAAGTTATATTGTAGCATAAGGTGAGGATATAGAGAATTCAAATCAAACGATACAACCCACGGATGCATGCCGACCTTTGGATCTTTAACATATCCACCGACAAGTTCACCAGCTCGCTCGCCAGGGCCGGATTTAAGAGGTGGGACTACACCGTCTTTCATTAGCCGACGATAGATTGTTGTTTCCCAAATTCCCACAGTCCCAAAGGCGTCAGTGTAGTTAACACCTCCGCCATAAGCAACAGTAAGGACGAGTGAAAGCAAACCAGACTCATCTTCCATGCGTTGAATGAGCTGAGTATCTTTAAGGTTATAGTCCAAATAGAGTTGTGGATTTTGTTCATACAATTGAGTAAGGTTACCGTACTCAGAATAATCGAGTTTCTTTTCACCGAGTACTACGTGAGCAATATGGTCAAGTTTGTATGATTCTTGTGGACCATACTTATAACCAAATTTCTTGAAAGCATCCATATAGTCAATAATGGATACACCAGAAATATCGTATGTTCTATGCTCTTTACCAAACATTGTACGAGATTTTGGTTTAATTAGTCCCCAAGGAGAAAGTTTCTTAGCTGTTTCTTCACCAAGCAAGCGAATAATACGAGTTACAATATATTGAATATCAAAATACTCGACGTTCCAGCCAGTTACAACCTCAGGATACTCAGTTTGCCAGATTTGAATAAATCTACGAAGGAGAGCTTCTTCGCTATCAAATTTCATAAATTGAATATTATCTGGATCAATACCAGTAATTGTCTGGTGTTTATTAAAATCTTTACGACCTAGTAGATGATAAGTATCTGACTTGGAAGATTTATAAGCAATGGATGTGATTTCTTTGTCGGCTTGATCCATATCAGCATAGCCGTTACTAACATCAACCTCGATGTCAAATGATACAATATTAATTTTAGTAATATCAAAATCAATTTCGTCTGGATATTCTTGCTGAATAAATTGTGTTACGTAGTTTTGAGTACCAGCAATTTCAAACCCGTGGACATCCTGATAACGACCAAGCCAATCACGGGCTTCGGTCATACTATCAAAACGAACGCCACCAAGTGGAGTGTTACCTTGTAAAGCTTTATGAGTAGCCATAGCTGGATCTTTAGCACGAACATACAATGTTGGCTTGAATTTTATTTTACGAGTAAAAGCGCGACCATTTTCATAGCCGCGTACACGAATTTCATTAATAAAACGTTCTACGTTTGTGTAAAATTTAGACATGGGTTTCCTTTGTTATAACATGACCATCATACCAGGAAAAAAGCTTACTGTCAACCAAAATATTTGTCTAACATCTCAAGAACATCTTGGTATTTTGCCATTTCCATAATTTCTTGTTCCATGGCTTCAAATACGTCTGGATGTTCGCCTATACCAGCTGGATTGGCTAAGTATACTTCAACATTCATTCTGTGCTTGTCAATATGACCTAGAGCATGTGACCGCATGGCCTCTAACATTCTTTCTTTCATTTTTATCTCCATTCTGGGCCTCTTACCCATGTTATTAAACTTGTTCTTTTGCCTTCCGTGACTGGATTAACCCTATGCAATAAGTCAGAAGGGAATACTAACATATCACCTTTACTCAATTCAACTAATCCATCGTCTTTAATTTCAAAATCGCCGCCCTTATAGTCCACGCCTTTTTCAGACAGCATCAATATAACTGATATTTTTCTTGGATGTTTAGGATCTAAAGTATCAACATGAAAATCGTAATGACCGCCATCAGTATATGTAGTAAATTGTGCATTTTCCGGCGTTGAGTCTAATCTATAATTCCATTGACCTTCCCTATTAACTAGATTTGCGTGAAAATACATTACAGCCAAAATCCAAGGCTCTGTTATCCAAGCAATTTTAGAATCTCTTGTTTTTTCGATAAGCACAGATTCTTCTGGAGTATCACCTCCGACTAATGCCTTTTCAAGCTTTTTCATTTTACCAATATCAAGTATCTTGTCACAGATATCTAATGATATTTGTTTTGGCATTTTAACATACATTAAGCTGTCATCTCACTAAAGTTTTTAACTTTTTGAAAGCGAATATGAGCATCAAACTTGTCGCCAAATTGGTGTCCTCTGTGACTGATAACAAAGATATTATCGTCAGAATTTAGGTTGTGTAGAGTCTCAATTAGGTTTTCAATACCTGTACCATCAAGTGCACCATCAAGCGTTTCGTCAAGTAGTAGGAGATTTGTTGATACTGAGTTACGAAGTTTTGCAACTGCTCTCCATGCTAACATAATTGACAGCGTAATGCGAAGCTTTTCACCTTCAGAAAATGATGCATATGAAAATGTATCACGGAAACGAGATTTAATAATCTCATTAAAGTTTTCGTCCAATTGGAAATCAACAAATAAGTCAAATGCACCAAGATACTTATTAATAAGTTTATTCATAACCGGAATATATTGGCGAATAATACGGGATTTAATTCCACCATCTTTGAGCATTTGAGATACAACCGCAAGCACTTCCCTTTCCTCAAATAAGACAGTAGAGTTTTCATCAATCTTATTAAGTTCTTCAACCAACTTTTCAAGTTGGCTATTATCGATGGCTTCCACGTTTTCTTCAGCTTTTGTTAATTCATTTTTATATGAAATTAAAGCATTCTTTGAAACTTTAATAGTAGCACGGTGGTCGCCAATTGTAAGATTCCAGTTAGTGATTTCATCTTCAACTTTAGAGATTTCTTCAAGTCTATTATTATAGCCATCAATTTTTACAGATAGATCTTCCAATCCTTGAGTGAGTTCCTGGATTTTAGTATCTTTTTCTGTAACAATATTTTGCTTAAAACTATGTTCAATACCTTGTTTACAAGTTGGGCAATTATCGTGGTCATGATAGAACATCAATTCCTTTTTGTGATTTTTTAAAGAGGAATTTAATTCTAAATAAATTGAATTTGCTTTCTCTTTCTTTTGCTTTGTTTCTGCTTTATCGGCAATCGTTTTAATGAGCTCTTCAATGTTGTCCTCAATTTGTAGGATAGCATGTTTTTCTTCTTCAATTTTTGCGATATGCTCATTCATTTTCTCACGAATTTTCTCGACTTCATCTTCTCGTATTTTACGAATGGATGCATTATGCTCTTTGGCAGAGTCGAGTTTAGTTTTAAAAATATCTCGTTGGTAACTAGTTTCAGTAATATAATCTTTATTATCACTAATTTTCTCTTTTAATAATGTATTCATTGTGCTGAATACTTGGATATCTAAAAGATCTTCAATAATATCACGGCGAGTGCCTGGTGCTAATTCCATAAATGGCACATACGTAGCACTACCTAAAACAACGATTTGATTAAATGATTTGTAATTAAGATTAAGAATATTTTGTTCTAAATAAGATTGATAATCCCGTTTAGCTGCATCTTGGTTAATTAACTCACCATTTTTCCATATTTCAAATAATGATGGCTTAATACCACGTCTAACCATAAATGTGTTCTGTCCAATCTGAAACACAACTTCAATAAGAGTATCTCTCCCATTAATAGTATTAATTAGTTGGTTCTTATTAATTTTACGAAAAGCTTTTCCATACAATCCAAATACAATTGCATCTAACAAAGTAGATTTACCACTTCCATTAGATCCACTGATGAGGGTCGTTCTACTTCGGTCTAATTCAATTTTAGTCCAAGAATTACCAGACGACAATAGGTTCTTATAACGAACCTCCTTAAAAAGTATTTTCATGAAATATTCTGTGCCTCAATATATAACTCATCAATAACATTTTTGATTTTATCTTTACTAACGTTTGTGTCAAGTGACTCAATATAGTTATGTAGTATATCTTTTGTATCCTTTGTTTCATCAAGGATATCTTCTACATCTGCTGACTCAAGGTTTAAACTATCCTCAATTGCTTTTACGTCAGAGGCACCAGAGTCTGCAAGTCTATTTAGAAATAAATCGTAAATGTATGGATTAGATCTATTTTTAACAATAACTTTAATATAAGAATTATGAAGAACGTCAGTGTTTAAACTCGCGATATCCTCAATAGTCATATCGGCATCATCATATTCAATTTTGTGATAAATTCTATTTGGATTTAATATCCACTCCAACTCACGAGTTTCTGTATCCAAAATTCTAAAACCACGTTTACCTTCATAGTCAGACCAAGTCATCTCATATGGAGCGCCAAGATAAATGATATTACCATATTGAGATGGATGATGGAAATGCCCTGAATAAACTTGCTCGTAATGACCAAAAACATCTTTTTCTAATCCGTGGTCATTAATAGCACCTTTCATCATCTCAAAGCCTTGAATAGCAAAATGGCCCATACAAATATGAGCACGAGAATTATTAATTGCTTCCATGCAAATTTGAGTATTGTTTTTAGTAATCCACGGGACCATTATAATATTAGTTGATCCAAATGTCAACTCTTTTGGCTCGTCTTCGTAAATATTAAAGTTTGTATATTCTTGAAGTAAAAGGTTCATTGAGTTGACTTCATTTGTATTTGTATAATACACTGAGTGGTTGCCAACTACCGCATGATATTCAATATCTCGTTTTTGCAATTCATCAAAAAAGAATTTTTTACCTCGAGCAAGAGTTACATAATTAATGAATTTACGACGATCAAAAGTATCGCCAAGGTCAAGAACAATCTTAATATCGTGTTCGTCCAAATAAGGGAAGAATACTTCTTTAAAGAATTTTTCCTGATAATCTAAAAATACTTTAGAATCACCGCGGACTCCAATATGCATGTCGGTAATGATAGCAATTTTCATTTTTTCTTTTCTTTATCCTTTTGCAGCTTATCCTCAAAATCAGAAATAAATGAGTTAATATAGTCAGCGTTCATATTAAGATTGAGTTTAACCTCATCGGATTGATATGTATTACCTTCTGAAACCATAGTCTGAGATGATTTAAATCTAATATACATTTGCTTTTTCTCTTTAGCAATACGACGGAGGAATGCGTACCAAATAATCTGAGTAAAATATGCAAATGGATTTTGAGATTTATCTGGATTGAAATTATGGATATATTGTAAACAATTTTCAATACCATCTGAAATCATATCATCTTTATATGAATATCCTGAAAAGTTTGGTTTGGTTGCTAATCGAGTAGCAATCTGAAAAATGCACGTTCCAATGTAATCAGGAACTCTAGGAATCTCTTCACCTGTATCCTCAGCCTCTCGACAGTCTTTTTGATATACTATCAAGGCCTCGAGCAGATCTTTGTTATTAACGTAATTTCTTTTTCTTGGTTTTTTCATGGCATACGCTTCCTCCTCAGGTACTAATCTATATCATAGTATTGAATTTGTACAGGGTTTTTTCTTTGTACAAATCTCATGTTTTTGGTTGACAGCTGGTCTAGACCTGGTATAATTGCATTATGCACTATAAAATAATCTAGATATTAACATTGTATATCTTGAACTTAAACTGCTCGGAGCCATATATCTCAATTCGCTTCTTGAAATGCTTAAGTGTATAATTCTCGTAAGACCCGACCGACAGGTCGTCAGCTATATCGTACAATGTAGCTTTATCTGCATCATTCCCTTTTCTCAAGGCTCGACCTATTGATTGTAATACTTTGATTTCTGATTTAGAACCAGAAGCAAAGATTACGTTATCAAGCTTTTTAAGGTTAACACCCGTTGAGAAAACACCATAGGATGCAAGGATGTCGTGTTGTTTGATTGGATCGTTTTCTACTAAATTACGAATACGTTCTCGTTCATCACCTTTTGTTGCGCCATATATAAAGTGTAACTGACGATCGTCTTTTCGAAGGAGAGGCTCTAAGATCTTACCATGTTTTTCAACCAAGTCAAATAGAATCAAATTATTTTGACCTTCTAACGACCAGAGTAAATTACGGATAAACATGTTCCGTCGTTGTGAATTAACGAGAAACTCTCGCTCAGCGGGATACTTTCTAGAACTTTCTGCAATCTTTTTAATTGCTGACCTAAAATCTTTTTTAACTTGTTCTTCATAATTGAGTACAATAGCCTTTACATTAAAATCAGCAACAGTTCCTGAGTCCATCAGATCCTTTGTGCTTACAAATCGTTTAACTTCACCAAAGCAACCTTCGAGTACTAGTCTATGAGTTTTGCTTTCCTCAGATTTCAGAGTGCCTGTAAATCCGTGGCGATAATAACAATCAGTTAATTTGTCCATAATTTTTTGAAGTGATTTAGCTTGGAATTGGTGAGCCTCGTCACCTAATACTACACCAAATTGATCAAACCATTCTTTTGGTAATTTAATAAGAGATTGCCATGTAGAAATAACAATAGGTGCATCTGTATTTTTATCAATACCACCTTGGATTTTATAGATTAATGAGGGATCACATCCATAATCTTCGAAGTCTCCAGCCATTTGGTGTACGAGTGAAATTGTAGGGACAATAATAAGTGTTCTATGCTCATAGGCTCTCCAATAATGTTGCTGAATAAGATAAATGATTAATGATTTACCAGATGAGGTTGGAGACAAAGACAATGAGCGATTATATTTAATTGCATTTACCACATAATCGTTTTGATAATCCCGTGGCGTAAATTTGCAATTAATTTCTTTTGCAATTTCGTAACCATAATCATCTGGAACTGGTTCTTCACTATATGAATTATCTTCCATATTGAGTTCATAACCACGATCGTCACAAAATTTTCTAAGGTATCCTAATAGTCCGACATATAAGGTTGGGCGCATTGGTTGATATAATCTGATATACCCATCCCACATTCTATTTTTGTATGCTGGAGTGAATTGATAACCCGGAGGCTTAAATGAAAAATAGTTCATTATTTCTTGTCGTGTACCGGCGTCAGCAGTCACTTTCATGTGTACAGCATTTAATGGCTCGACGGTCACGACTTCCATAATTTAAAAATCTCCAGCCTGGAACTTGATTATATCAATCATGTTCTTAATAACAAAATTTCTTGAGTGAATTGTTTTGATTATATCTTCCAAAAATTTGGCTCGTTCTGAGTGATAATCTATTTTAATGCTTAAGGTAATAATATCCTTATCTGCTTGAATATATTTATCTACTTCATTACGCAGTACTTTTTTCTGATATGGCTTCCATCCACGATCTCGTAGATCTTCCTCAGCCATTGACCCATCGTAATATTCACGTTTATCAAATTCTAGAGTCTTATAATCAGCCTTGAGTTTTTTAACTTTCAAGACCTCCTTATAATATAGCGTGTAGTATTTGTTATGAAGTTCAGGAATTCTTTTTGACTCTCGAGCTAACTGAGTCTCATCAATTTTACAATCTTTGGCCCATTCGTCAGCAATATCGTCATTCATAGTATACCTCAAAAATTAGAATCAGTATGATTCTACCATATTTTTAGTGGAATGTCAACCAATTAAGCGTTTTCTAGAGTGAAATAATTATATCTAAAGGTGGCTGTGGCCTCTGGATAAACAATATCAGTTTGTCTGACGTCTAAAGAAACTGACGATAAAGCGATTGGAAAGCAGTCAGTAAAAACAAATTTTTTGTTAGCGTTTTTATGGCTATTATTAATAATCATTGTAATATCTGAAACGATACCTTCTTTTGATGCTTTTAAATTTTTGAATTGATCTGTTCTTTCAGGATAACTCGTACCTTTCATCCAATCTAAGATTTCAGAATAATTATTCATTTGCTCGTCAATCACAAATCCTAAATCAAATTCAGTATAAGTTAATCTATCTGGGGTTTGATATAGTGTTTGCATTGGATTAGATATAGGCACAGGGTTTGTAATCAAAGATGGAATAAGAGCCCTTTGAACAAAAAATTCAATGTTTGGCATCCGAGCAATCGTTACTTCGAATGATATAGGAGAAAAGTAGTTTGTAACTGGCATATTGTTTCCTGTTGACATTTTGAAAAATTGTATTAGTATTTATAAATAGCCAGCAACAACCGAAAGGTATACATATGCAAGAGGACTATCGATGTTATCAGTTCGACGATCCTTGCGATGACTGTACACATTGGATTGGTAAAATTTAATGGTTGACAGATAGATAGAATCAGTATAGTATAAAATAGATTCTAAAGTATGGAGTAAAATTTGACCGAACAATTTAAGATACTTACGGCTCGCCAACACGTTCGTGAGCGAATTGGAATGTACATGGGTTCTTCCGCGCTCGAGCCGGTTGAACGTTTTGTTATGGGAAAATGGGGTATAGTGAAGTCAGTTCCAGCTTTGTCAAAAATGATTGACGAAATTTTGGACAACGCTATTGACGAAGCAATTCGTACAAATTTTCAGTATGCAAATAAAATTGATGTTTCTATTAAATTAGATAATTCAATTACAGTCACAGACAATGGTCGTGGTATTCCACACGAGGAAGTTTATGACGAGACCACAGACTCAAAAATAGCCCGAGCAACAGCTGCTTGGACTCGCGTAAATGCTGGTACAAGCTTTGACGATAACCGAGTTACTATTGGTACAAATGGGGTTGGCTCCGCTGCTACTAATTTCTTATCATCAAAGTTTATTGGTAAAACATGGTCTAATGGAAAAATGCTAACCGTTACATGTGCAAACGGAGCAGAGACTATTAAAGAAAAATATAGTGATAAAGTAGGTAATGGTACTGAGGTTTCATTCACTCCAGATTTTGGACTGTTTGAATGTAACAGCCTCGATGAACACGATACCATTGCTTTAGTTGAGGATCGCCTTATAAGTTTACAAATGGCTTTCCCAGAAATCACTTTCTCGTTTAACAAAAAGAAAATTAAGGTAAATAACCTTAAAAAGTATTCTGAGATGTTTACTGACGAAGCAATCCTTGAAAAACAAGACAACTTGTCGTTCTTTATTGGAACATCCGAGGATGGCTTCCGTTCTAACTCATTTGTAAATGGTGTTAATACCCGCCAGGGTGGATCTTATGTAGATTTTATTATTAATACAATTGCAGATGAACTTATGCTTATGATTAAGCGTAAACATAAAATTGAAGTTGTCAGATCTACTATTAAAAATGGATTGACATTCGTAATGTTTGCTCGAAACTTTATCAATCCAAAGTTTGACAGCCAAACAAAGGAACGTTTAACCAATTCTACAGCTAACGTTCGCGAACATGCAATTGCTGCTGGAATTAAAGATGCAAATTATTTTGCTAAGAAAATTCTAAACACTCCTTCAATTATTGATCCAATTATTGAAGCTCAGTTAGCTAAGAAAATTGCAGCCGACAAACGAGCCGCCACTTTGGCTCAAAAAGGTTTGAGAAAAGTTAAAGTAGCAAAGCACATTGCAGCTAATAAACCAAACGCAACTCTTAAGATTGTCGAAGGTGACTCTGCTATGGGGTTTTTGCTTAAGGTTCGTGATCCTGATTTAGTTGGTGCATATCCACTTCGAGGTGTTATTATGAATACTTGGGATATGAAACCTGCTGAGGTTCTTAAAAATAAAGAACTATCAGAGCTCGTCGCCGTTCTAGGGCTTGACATTAATAACCCTAATAGTATCGACAATATGACATATGAACATATTGCTACATTAACAGATGCTGACCATGATGGCATTGGTCATATTAGCCCATTGCTGATTGCATTCTTTTACAAGTTTTGGCCTCGATTACTTACAGAGAAACGAGTTAAAATCACACGCACACCTATTATGATTTCAACCAAAGGCTCAGATGTTAAATGGTTCTATACCTATGAAGAAGCCAATGAGTTTAAAACAAAAGACTCTGGTTGGAAACATCGGTATATTAAAGGTCTTGGCAGCTTGACTGAAGAAGAATATGATAAGATTATTAATAATCCCAAGTATGACACTGTAACTGTTGACGATGCAGACATTTTCCAAATGATGTTTGGCAAAGAAAGTCAATTGCGAAAGGATTATATGTTTGCTTAGGTGGTACGATTATCTTGTAGTTGCACTTTTTTCATGGATGGGAGTGTTTCATCTATTGACATTTAACATTATTGGTATTATGATGCAAATATGGTTATGGCTTGAATACGAAGAAATGAGGGAAAAAATTGAACATTCTTGAATTTACAAAAGCGGAAAACGAGTACCCAATCTCACAAGTAGCTAAAAACGAATGGCTTTCGTTTGCAATGTACACTGTTGAGTCTCGTGCCATTCCAAATATGATTGATGGATTAAAACCAGTTCAACGGTTCTATCTCTACTCATCTCTTTTAAACTCTAAGCGAGATTTTAAAAAGGTATCAGCAGTCGCCGGTATTATTTCCGATTATGGATATAACCACGGTGAAGCTTCTGCGGCGGGTGCAGGGCAGCTGATGGCGGCCTCTTGGAATAATAATGTTTGTTTGGTAGAAGGGCGAGGTTCATTTGGAACTCGGCTCGTCCAAGAGGCCGGCGCCGCTCGCTATGTTTATACTCGAGTTCATGAGAATTTTAATAAGTACATTAAAGATCTAGAGTTGTCACCTGTTCATGCGGATCCTGAGCACGAGCCACCTGCATTTTATCTTCCAGTCATTCCTCTCGTATTGGCAAATGGAACCAAAGGTATTGCAACCGGATTTGCTACAAACATTCTTCCACGATCTGCTCAAGACATTACCGACGCCTGTAAAGAGTATATCCAATATGGAAATATTGGTAAACGACTTCCGATTACTTTTCCAGAATTTAATGGGACTGTTGAGTATGATCCTATTGAAAACAAACATGTTGTCTATGGCACATATGAAAAGAAAAGTAAAACTGTTCTAACAATCACAGAAGTTCCATACGGATTTGATCGCGAGTCATACGTTAAAATTCTTGACAAGCTTGAAGAAGAAAATGAAATTGTTTCATATGAGGATCTTTGTGATAAAACAGGTTTTAAGTTTGAGATTAAACTAAAGCAATCTGGTTCGTCATCTTGGACAAATGAAAAGATTATTCGTAAATTCAAATTGAGTAAGCCTTTAAATGAGAACCTTACGGTTATTGACTTCGAAGGTAAGCTCCGCGAATATGATGATGAACGTGAACTGATTAAAGATTTCTGTAAATATAGAACAGAAATACTTCAAAAGCGCATTGACCTTCGAAGAAAAGAAGAGGAAGAGCTTGGGCGTTGGTTAACTGTTAAAATGGAATTTATTCAAGCAGTTCTTGATAATAAAATTGAGTTTAAAGATAAAAAGAAAAATGATGTGGCTGAACAGATTTATAAGTGCACATCAGCACAACGCAATCTTGACGACGTAGAACGTTGCCTTCGTATTAACATTATGAGTCTTACACAAGAAATGGTTAAGGCTCTTGAAAAAGAGATTAAAGAGGCAGAAAAAGAATTAAATTATTGGAAGAAAACCAATACAACGAAGCAGTTTATGAAGGATTTAGAAGAACTCAATGCATAGATATATTCAAAGAGTAACAACCGCAAGTTCTATTTTAATTAATGTAATTTTTGGCGGACGAAGTAACCAAACATTTTCTGCAACTCAGTATCAACGAAGAAAAGATGGTAAAGCAAATGTTGTTTGGTTTATAGATAAATTTTTCTGGTGGGAAACAGATCATTGCTTAGGTGCTTGGGTTAAATGGAAAATTATTCATACCGCTATTAGGCACTACGATCAACTCGGCGATCACTTTTTTGATATACAAGTAAAACAATATTATGAAATGGTAGATAATGATTTTGACGATAAACGGATTGGACCAAAGTCTTACGAAGACGTTTACAAAATTCTGTCTAGGCAAACTGAACATCAATCCTAATATTATTGAGATTGAAGGTCAGCCTTACCTAGACGATAGAAGAAATGGTGCATGTATTGATATGGACATAGGCCATTACTTAATTTTAGTCAAAACAGCTAATAGAAACATTACGGAAATTTATACAACAATTGCCCACGAATTAGTTCATGTCAAACAGTACATGTATGATAACCTAGGACATTTATTAGATCAACACAAACCGCCATATGACGAACGATGGTGGGAAAAAGAAGCAAATCTTAAAGCTCAAGAGTTAATTTTAAGTTTTGTGAAAAAACATGGTTGACATTTACATAGAATCAGTATAGATTGATTATATCAAATGGAAACAAGGAATCAGTTATGAAAAACTTACTTATCGACTTCGCATCAACATCTATGTCGGCTGCTGTAGTTCTTGGCATAATAGCCCTTAGTATACACGGTATTATATAATGGAGCAAGATATGAAATTTGATATCATTGAATGGTGTGTTGATAACTTTAACAAAGAAGAGCTCCAGTGGATAAGTGAAACGTCTGAACAGATTTTGGTTGATAAGTATTGGAAAGACAATCTTCCAGAGTCTGACTTTTCCCTTCAGAGTGATGGTTTCTCAGAACCATTCGAATATAACAACGGTTGTTCTAGTGTTCAACCAGATTTCATCTTACAAGGATAATAAATATGTTTGAATTTATCACACCAGAATTAATTGCAGCACTAGGTATCGCTTTTTGCGGTGGTACCATTGGTTATATTATTGGATATAATCATGGCTCAAAAGATGCTAGTGCAGCTTGGAAAGCAGCATATGTAAAGGATACTCAACGATGAAACCCGTACTTTTTGTAGCCGCATTGGCTGCAGCAACTCCAGCTTTTGCTAATGAAAAGCCTACAGATATTAAAGTCTTTGACCATACCAAAACAATTGTTCAGCAAACTCCAGTTCTTGAGACTATGTGCAATAACGTAAAAGTTCCAATTTACGAAACCGTTCAAAGTCAAGGAAACGCAGCTGAAGGTGCACTACTTGGAATGATCCTTGGTGGTATTGCAGGTAAGGCAATTACCGGAAAAGATGATGGCGCAGCCGTTGGTGCTATTATGGGTGGTGTAGTTGGTGCAGATAAAGGCGGACAACCCAAGACGTCTCAGCGCATTACTGGATACGAATGGGTTACTAAATGCGAAGATGTAACCACATATCAAAATAAACAAGTAGAGGTCTACAGCCATTCTACTATTCGTTTTTATATTGATGGTAAGCGCTACGTATTAAATTTCCAAAAATGATGAACACATACTATCCATTTGCTGTCCCATTTTTTATAACTTCTATAGAAAATTGGCCTGAAAAGAAAAATGAATTTCTTAGTTTGCCCGACTGGGATGACAAAGAATGTATGAATAGTCGCCAATGGACTGACTTTGATAAGTATAAAAATTCTGATCCGCCGTACAGAGATAAATTTCTAGAGCTTATTAGTAAAAGTGTAATGGAATTAGGACAAAGTCTTGGAGTTCCAGCTGTTGGGGTTGGACCTATCTGGGCTCAGAGATATTGGAGAGGACATTATATGAATCCGCATACGCACGGTCCTCGCGGATACTCTGCTATCTTGTATGCCGAACTAAATGATGACCATCCATGCACTGAATTTTTAAGCCCTTTTAAAGACTTTTATGGTGGTAATGATTTGGTTTATAATCCAGAAGTAAAAGAAGGTGACGTCATATTTTTCCCTAGTAGTCTATATCATCATGCGCCACCTCATGACTCTGATAACCATAGAACAATCTTTTCATTTAACATGATGATTAAACAATGATAGAAATTATTTTATACAACTTAGTTTTCTGGACTATTTACTATCAGATTTGTAAAATACCAGAACGTCTTTTTGAATATGCCATAGAGCATAGCTAAAGGTAATGTCTCCTTAGCTCAGCTGGATAGAGCAAGTGACTTCTAATCACTAGGTCGGGGGTTCGAATCCTCCAGGGGACGCCAATTTAATATGAACGATAAAGAGATAGCACAATTCATTCATTACTGGAAATCACGCGGTGTTAAAATACCCAACCCGCGCCAGTATCCAAAATGTTTTGCTTTTTACGTTCAAATGTGGAAAATGGCCCGCGTGGTGAAATAGGTAAACACAAAGCACTTAAAATGCTTCGCTTCGGCTTGCCGGTTCAAGTCCGGCCGCGGGCACCAAATATCGAGGAGTATAAATGCGTAAATCAAAAGCACTTACAAAAGAACTAGAAGAATTGGAAGCAATTGCAGCAAAAGAAGGTTTGACGCCTGCTGAATATCTTAAGCGCGAAGCGCAAAAAATCTTGGAAAATAATAAATAGGACCTGTAGCTCAATGGTAGAGCTGAGCGCTCATAACGCTTAGGTTACAGGTTCGAATCCTGTCGGGTCCACCAAATAATTTAAAAGGAGTAAGAAACTCTATGAGGTTTACAGAAAATCACGATTGGTTGTGGAAAGATTCAAATACAGATATCGTTTCCGTTGGTGTTACAGGCTATGCAACTGTAGAATTTGGAGATATTACAGCGTTAACCCTTCCTGATGAGGGTGATGAAGTTACAGAAGGTGAAGTTATTGGTTCCATTTCTGCAGATATTGATAGGGACTTTATTGCTCCTATTTCGGGCACTGTAGTAGAAATTAATCCTGCAATGTATAATGATCCAGGTTTGGCGAATGAATTTGGTAACGAAGATGCTTGGATGATTAAAATTGATCCTGCTAACGCTGGCGAATATAATGACATCTGGGATAAAAATCAATATAAAAACTGGCTAGAGACTCTAGAATAATAGTGAAATATGAAATAAATTATAGCGAAGTACAAATGGATGGAATGAAATATTTCGTTCCTAAGTATGCTGAACATCGTCCTGCCGCTCAAACAATCATGAGAGGTTTTTATTATGAAGAACATACGCATATTTTTATGCGCCATGTTTTAAATGAAACTAAAAAATCAGCAATCCATGCCGGTGCTTTTTTCGGGGACATGATTCCAAATTTCTCGAGAAACTGTTTAGACACATTATACGTTTTTGAGCCTGTTTTAGAAAATTACATTATGGCAAAAAAGTCTGTTGAAAATAACAATTTAGAAAATGTTGTTTTGTTTAATATGGCTTTGAGTGATAAAACAGGCTCAGCTAAAATGAAAACAATCCAAGATAATGGTCTACATATGGGAGGATGGTCTCATATTACTAACGAAGACAAAGGAACGCAAATCGTTAACACAATTAAAATCGACGATTTAGATCTCAAAGAAATATCTGTTTTCCATTTTGATGTTGAAGGCCATAATATTGAAGTACTTAAAGGTGCGCTTAGAAAAATCTCTACTGATGAACCAATTATTTTAATGGAAGATGGTGAGTCTAAAGCAGATGGACTAATGGAACTTATGGGTTATACCCTAATGAGAAAAACACCACTGATTAATTTTTGGTCAACTGACAAATACAAAGAAATTTGTAATAATGCTCTAGATTTTTGCAAATAACCCTGTACATTTTAATAGAATCAGTATAGATTAATAATATAAGGAATGAGGGAATAGGCCACGACGCTATCACCTTCGGGTAAAAAAGCATGACGGTAACGAACCTCATTCCTTTCAGAACGATAATGAGAGGTCGTCAAATCCTCAGCAGCTAAAGTTGCAAAAAGGACATTAAAAGATTTATCGTTTGACGTAGCCTGCGCGTCGTTAGTAAATAAGGTCGGGCCAGAACATATGCTTTTAATAAGGCAACGATTGGTCCTCACTTAGGGTGCTGCAACATCCGAAGGCTATTTGCAGATGGTAGCAAGGTTCGATTCCTTGGTTGCCTTATTAAAACTCGGTGTAGCGCAGTCTGGTAGCGCATCTGGTTTGGGACCAGAGGGTCGGAGGTTCGAATCCTTTCACCGAGACCAATAAAGCCGCTTTAGCTCAGCTGGTAGAGCAACTGATTTGTAATCAGTGGGTCGGGAGTTCGAGTCTCTCAAGCGGCACCAGAAAAATCCATCCATAAGGCTGCAGCTTTTGGAATGGTAAGTACCCTCAGCTTAAAGTGGGGCGCGGGCTTCCGGCGTGGACGGTGGAGATAGGGAGAGGAGCACCTAGGAAGGTTCCTCTCCTGATTTGTTTTAGGAGATAAAAAATGTGGACATTAGTATTCATAGCAGTTTCATATAATCTCAAGACTGATTATATGGAACCACGCGTGGAACAATGGTACGAATTTGACACTATGTATGAGTGCTTTGCGGCTAGAGAAGCTTTGTCGGAAACTTTAGGCAGAGGAAATGGATATTTTTATCCAAACACTCAAGCCGTATGTATTGAAGTCTTAGAACCCAACCCATAAATATTGGTGTTGGTTACTTAAGGAGGTAATATGTCCGACGTTTTAATTCTTAACGCCGATGCACAACCTGTAAGTTTTCTACCCGTATCAGTTATTAACTGGAAAGAAGCAATTAAATACCTATACCATGAAAAGTGTGATGTATTAGAATGGTATGACGATTGGTTGGTCCGGAGTCCCTCTTGGGAAACTAAGGTCCCTGCAGTCATTATTATGCGACAATATATCAGACAAAAGACAGAGGTTAGGTTTTCAAAATCTAACCTTTTTTTACGGGATCAATTTACTTGCCTTTATTGTGACAATCGGTTTAGCAGATCTAATTTAACTATGGACCACGTAGTGCCTATCAGTCGTGGTGGTAAAACAGAATGGACTAACATTGTTGCTGCGTGCAATGATTGCAATAGTCGTAAAGGCAATAAAATACGCGGATGGAAACCAAAGTATGCACCTTATAGACCAGGATATTGGGAACTCGTTCGCAAACGTAAACTTATGGATTTTCAAATCCGCCATCCTAGCTGGGAGCCCTATTTAAAATAATGCAACATCTTTTATTATTTCCAACACTCGTGACAACTGAAAAATTTAACGTAACTCCTGAAGAAAAAGATTTATGGTTTGATGCTTATATGAAGCATTCTCGGCCAGACGGAACAACCCACGATTTTTTAGGGTTTGAAAGAGTACATCATGAAGAAAGTTTAGAATTCTTTTTTAAATTAAAGTTAATGCCTGCTCTAAGACAGTACTTAGCTGCATTACATATTGAAATAGATAACTTCGATGTTCACATTACAAAAACGTTTTTTAACGTAACAGAACATAACGGAATTCTTCAACACAATCACGAGGAAAACCATATTTCATTTACGTATTATCCAAACGTAGCTCCAGGAACGGAAAGAGAATTATGTTTTTTCCATCCTAATAACATGCATGGTAATGAACCATATTCAAAATGGTTTCACGAGGTAGTAAATGATTGGGATCACGTTAACGCACGCAGTTACACGGTTCCAGTTCAAGAAGGAACATTATATATTTTTCCATCAAAATTAGATCATGACATTGTAAAAGGTGAAAACGATACATCTTACGTAAAGGGGTTTAAAACTAAAGAAGAACTAGCTAATTCTAGATTTTGCGTCGCTGGCGATATGATTTTAACTAAAACTCGACCAGGACCTTATCGTAGAAGTTTACCAAGAGTTGAGGATTGGAGAAAGTTTAAATGATAGAAAAAAGTAAAGAAGAAATTATTGAGTTTGTTATTGATTGGCTAAACCAAAAAGAAATGAAAGATGGAAATACAAAATTCACGGATATGTGGGAAGTTATTGATTCACTCGATACTCTTGAGTTGATTTTTGATATAGAAGAGTGGATGGATATAAATCCGGGTACTGTTGACAATCAAACGATTGCTGAAATGTCAAAAGAGGTTAAAACAGTAGAAGAATTTTCTGAAAAAGTTTATGAAATCATGTGTACATTACTGCCCAAATAGTTTATATTGATTCTATAAGGTAAAAAGGAAACCAAAACATGACAAATCAAACTGTAATCTTCTGGAAACAAACTCCTTTAAATGCTGTTAATGAACTAATGGATCGTACTTTTAGCTGGGCGCATGACAATGATGATCTGGCTGACATGTACCTTGAAGATCTAGATGATTACAAAAAGGCAGTTGCTCTTTTCCGTAGTGCAGATGCAGAAGCTCTTGCAGAGCATATTTCTGAAATGGATACTTCCTCCCGCGAGGCTTTGGTTTTGGCTTTTGCAAAAGACATCGGTCCTAGCTTTGTACGTGCAACTCTAGGATGGGACGTCTATGTATGACAGAAAAAGAACAAACCGAGCTTATTGGTAACCTAGCATTAGACATTATGTATCATAGAATGCACTTACCTTTAGTGGATGGCAAGGCCAATCGCGATAAAATAGAAGAAGAGATTACGATTGGCATTTATAATAAGGAGCTAGTACCTCTTACCCAAGAGATAGTAGATTTAGCCATAGCTTGTGTGAACGACATGATTGACGAGTTTGGTGTGGATGTTTAGTCCTTTTTCTTCCCACCAATAACTTTTACACCAGCTTTTGCTTCGACGGCGTTGAGTCTCCTCTCAATGTCGTCGATTTTTTTTGTTACTTTGGGATATCTTTTGCGCCAAGCTTCAGGATCATCTTGTAGCCAATCCCATCCAAACCGGTCTACTAGACTGTCCAAAAAACTATCAAACTTACCCATTAGCCATAAAGCCATATGAGTGTTTCTGAACCAAGCTAGGAATGCTGCGCCTATTATAGATCCACCAATAGCGGTATATATCCATAATGTATCACCAAACATTCTAGTAATCATTTCCATTATTCAGACTTCCATATTGTCCATGCGCCATAGGCTATTGCAATACCTGCTGCAATTTTAGCTAATGGTGCCATAAAGAGTACTAGTCCTCCCAGTACAATAAGACCCGCGCCATCCCATGATGTACGTTCTTTTAATCTTGCTTTTATCCAGCTCATTTATGCTCCTCCGAATGTTGACATAATCATTGGTCCAAAGGATGTAGCTACAAATCCAAGAATACCAATAGCAATAAGACCAAGGATTAACCATTTTGCTTTAAAGTCATCAACTCTCATAGCAAATCCTAGAACTTCGTTATTCATAATTCTAAAACTAAGATCAAAAGTACCTTCAGGAGTTTCCTCGTCCTTTAAAGGTTTTGCATGGTCAGGCTCGTTTAACAGTCTGTCTGCTTCTTTACGAGCTTGTTCTAAAATATTATCTGACATTAAATTCATTCTCCTTGCAATATTTACAATAATAAACCATACTGTGGTCATAAGCGCCATCAAATGGCATTCTCTTTTTTAATGCAGCCCAACGTCCACGCCATTTATCTTTAGTGCGTTGCCACTTGCTCATTTTTCTAATTTTTCCATAGTGGTTGATGTAGCGCGGCGGACAGTGGTGTCTATATCCCATGATAGCAAAAGGAACAGCAGTGACCAGGTCATTATTGTTAACATGGCGGAAGTGAGGTATATGAGCAAATGATTTAACAAATTTCTTATTTCCTACTCTTGGTGAGCCGTAAGTAAATAGGCAGTCGGGTTCGCGCTCGCCTCCAACCAATCGGCTAGTTGCAATCGTAGCCATTGCTCCACCTAGGGAATGACCACATATAAAAAAATCTTTTTCGGGTAAGTTTTTAATGCCGCCTAAAGCCATCATTATTTTATCCCATAATTTATTCACTTCCTCTTGGAAACCATTGTGTACCATTCCATGCCCATTAAATGCTTTATCTGGCCATGCGTTTAAGTCAGCTTTAATATCTGAAAATTCTTTTGGCTCAGTTCCTCTGAATGCCAAAACAACTTCTGTTTTATTTGAAGCCAAATGGCATTGGGCGCCATCTGCTTCCATAAATTTATGTACGGTATAACCTAATCTTTTAAATTCTTTTTTGGCTTCAGGCCCATCCATATACGCAATCTGGGCACATTCCGCCATTTTAGCGCAATTTTTAATCACTTCCGATTCCTTCTCTAACTATTCTCATTTGTTCCATAACACTGTCAGTTCTCAACTTCATTAATTCCAAATCAAGTTTTTGTTGAGCTAACAGGTTTTTGTATTGTTCAGCTAAAGTTTCATGGCGAGCATATTGTGATGCATGTTTTGCAGCTAAATTTACAAAATCTGCATCGTGTTCATCTTCGAGCTCTTCAACTTTGCTTTCTAATTTCTCTAAGCTGATGATGAGGTCATTAATGGCTTCTTGCTGCTTAATGTTTTCATCAATTTGCTGTTGCTGAAATATAGACATATCATAAATGTCCCCTTCCAACATTTTAATATTTTCGTTTGCTTTATTAATTTCGTTTCCCATAGCAAACCACGTCATTAGTACAAACACCGCTGCTTCCATTATTTTTTTCCTCCCATTAGTTTTCTTTTGATCTCATCAAGCTCATTATTTTTGTTGCTTTGATGTCCTCTTCCTTGTGCCGGTTCATCCACTTTAGATGGTTCTTCCACTCGTACTCGTCGTGGTGTATGAAAATGCGCCCTGAGTTTTTCAATTCTTCTATTGATGTCTCGAATTTTAGTATAAAATTCCAGCCGTTTTGCAAGTGCTTCGGTTTCATCGTCTATTTCTTCCCTTCTCCTAAAGCTTGGGATAGGGATTCTAATTGTGATAAACCTTGTAGCCAATTTATTCTACCTCCGAATCCTATGCATAAAATTACAATATATAAAAAGCATAACGAAGTGAGAATAAGTATAGCCTTATTCATTTTTTATTTTCTTTACAGTTACATTTTGTACAAACATCATTGACGCATTCTTTACAATCTGGGGAATAGCAGTGGCACGAATGGCCACAATTTTTGCATGTTCTTTTTGGTCCTTGCATGGTAGTCACCTTGTTTGCATAAATAATCAGTAACTATTTATAATGACGGAAATTTAGATGATCATAAATCATTTAAAAACGATTTACAGTGGGTGCACTAACGACGGCACAACAGCAAGCCCTAACAGATCTCACATAGTTAGGTTTTGCCATCACACAACTAATGCTCATTGTACTATAATGAGTTTATTAAGCCCTGCTTTTTTAACAGCTCAAATGCTAGCAGACGAGTGCGTATCATCAAGCCCTTTTCATATTTGTGTGATTATTACCATAGATGTTGATTTTAAAAGAAAGCAAGAGAACATTGAAACAGCATATGAGTCTGTTTTATGGTTTATAGAAAATATGATGCCTCCAAAAAATGGAGTTGTTATAAGCATATATCATACACAAAAAGCAAGACCTTGGATAGGTACACCTTGGACTCAAAAAGAGGTTTGGCCACTCAAACAACAATGGGATCCACAAGGTGAATATATTACAATTCACAAAGTTGAGCCAATGATGTCAAAGGGTCGTAAGCCAAAAGTAGAAGAACAACAGGATAAGTATTTACCAATTTTGGTTGACAAAGCTACAAAATGTGGTTATAATATTAAATATATAGACTATAAAATGAGAACATCTGAAATAGTTGAAGCTATTTCTAAATCTGATTACCATTTTAGCTACGAAGGCGGTACATTCTATACCGCGGCAATGACAGGAACACCGGCATATTGTTGGCATTCTCAAGACGAAGTTATAAACGTTGACGGCCCTTGGAGAAATCTAAACGACGAAGTAGAAAGGGCTATTATACAACAAACCGCAGTAGGTCAAATAGGATCTAATCATTCTAAAATAAGACAATATGATTTTATAAACGAATGTGTAGTAGCACATCCTCTTTTTAATTTATTATACCTTGAAAACGAAACAGATATAGATAAGGCGTTAATTAATGACAAACATAATCGTTAGAGGCGGCGTAGAATTTTATATAAGGGATAACTATCTGCCACAAGATACATATGAAATGTTATATGGAAAATATATGCGAACTCAATTAAAAGATAATGAGGTTCACAGAGAATTTTTTGATTATGATCCAACTCCAGAAATTGCAAATTATATTAACTTTTTTAATAAGAAAAGAGGATATAAAAAATTAGCAAAATGGATACATACTGCAGCAACTCCATCTAATTTCCAACACAAAGTTCATTGCGACGCCGATTTTAAAATTATGTCAGCAATTGTTTATATTGCGCCAGAGGAATCTTATGGGACATCTTTTTATTTAAAAGAACAATTTGATATAGAATGGAAGCCAAATAGGTTAGTGATTTTTTGTGGTGAGGATGATGTTACGTGGCATGATTATAAATCAAGTGATGGCATGAGATTTACTTATAATTATTTCTTAGTAGATCCAACTAAAATTCAACGACCAGATTGGAAAAATAGGTGGATTAAATGAGTACTGCTATTTTAATTCCAGCAAGGATGAAAAGTACTAGGTTTCCTAATAAACCTTTGGTTGATCTTGGCGGAAAACCAATGATTAAAAGAGTATTTGAAGAGTCGGTTAAATTTGGCTACGATACTTATGTTCTAACTGATACCGCTGATGTTGCATCAGTAATACCCAAGGATAATGTTATAATGACCTCAGAAGACTGTACTGATGGTACAGATAGATGTATGAGTGTTATTGGTAATGAACTAAATTACGACAAATATATTAACGTTCAAGGTGATAACCCAAACCCGTCCTTAAGTGTTATACAAAATATTGAAAATGCATTAGATAATCATTATGTTTTTCAAGCCTATAAGAAAATGACCCCAGACGGCCAAGCAGATCCTACGGTTTGCAAAATGATTATGACTAATAATACCGTGCATTGGTTTTGTAGGAGCGCTTTAACTTATGGTGAATTTGCTTTAGGTTTCCACGGATACACGGAACAAGCAGCACATATTTGGAAACATATGAAACGCTATCCCGAAGAAAAATCAGAAAGTATTGAAGCGTTGCGGTGGATACAGAACGGCTATAGGCTTATGGGCGTGGAGTGCGAGTTTGATGGTCTTGAAATTAATGTTCCAGAAGATGTCGATAAATGGAATAAAAAATACAATTAATTATTCAATGGATTATCTAACGCTTCCTGTAATGTTTCTCTGATGTCTTTGTCGAGTTTATCCATAGCTTCGTCTAAACGTTTCTCGACTTCGCGCATAGTATCACGAACGTCCTTTTCTGAACCACGAACAGTACCCTCAACCTCGCGAATAGCAGCAGTTACATCTTTTTGTTGCTGGTTTAACTCACCACGGATACCTTCAAGTGTTTCATCAATAGCACGTTGAGTATCTTTAATTCTGTTTTCTGAACTTTCTAAATTAGTACTAATCTTATCGCGAAGGTTTGCCATTGTATCTTGGTTATCTTTTAGAGTTAATCTAAGACGTTCCTCAAATGCATCTATTTTGTTATTAACGTCAGATCTTAGTATACGAACAGTATTTTCCGCTTCAATAACTTGATCTTCAAGTTTGTCAATTAAACCTTCTAAACGACCGATGTCTGATTTAAGCCCGTCTTTAATATCTTGCGTATAACCAATAGCATCTTCTAATTTTTGTAATTGCAATTCGTTTGCTGCTTGTATTTCGTCTATGTCAATATTTTGGACAATTTCTTTCATATCCATATAGTCTTTATATACTTCGAAGCCTCCGTAAAGACCACCACCGATAGAACCAAGTAGAGCAAATAAAGCACCAATGGTTGTTGGTGTCATTGTTATACCGAAGAGTTTCATTTTCTTATTTTTTAAGTTTTCAACTTCTTCGTCAAACTTATCTAAACCTTCGCCGAGATCTGCCATTTTACTGTCTCCATTCTATTCCCAGTACAACACCAGGATTTTGTCTTTTTTCGTTTCCAGTTATTATAGTTTCAACGGTGGGTGACATAAACCAATTACCGTAGTTAAATTTTACCATTGGTTTAATCGGAGCTCCTGTATATCCGGTAACTAAACCAACTTCAACAAACTTATTATTATCAAAATCAAAAGTGCGTGCGACGTATGTACTCCATTCGCTTTCGCTATTATAATAAGCTCCTAATGACCATTCGTAATTACTGTCTATATAAGCACCAACATGTGGATGAACTCCATTATATTCTTTTTCTAATCCTAAGTGTGTACTTAATAATAAACCGTAAAATAGTTCCATTAGTTCTCAAACTTTAATTCTCTAAGTTGTTGCAACTCGCGTTCTAATTTTAAAACTTCAAGTCTTTTCTTTTGAAGCTCTAATTGATATAACTCATTACAATCAACTCTGTTTCTTACTCGTTTTCCAAGCGGAATAATAATCCTAGCATAAACACCGACGTCGCCGGGTCTACTATCATTAAAATAATTATTTAGGGAGTCGTAGTATCCGCGTTGTATAATCCCAGTTACACCCATTTCCATGGTTGTTGCAGAACCAATAGCATTTTGACAATCTAGATCCCCTGCTCTAAACTTGTCGTATTGATAATTATTTGGAGATCCGGGTAACGCTAAATTTAAAGAATTGTTTTCAGCAATTGCTGTTTGTGGTAGTTGTATTAATCCAATTGTAAGTATCGCAATTAAAGCATATTGTATATATTTCATTTTTTTATCTCATTCTCTAACCATTTTTGAACATATTCTAGATGAAACCACCGCGTTTGCTTCACCTTTAAGTATTTTTGACTGGGTGCAAATATAACCAGACCGTATTGCATCCTCCGATCTAATATAGATTTCGATTGTTTTTTTACTTAAATATTCTAATCGAACTATATTAGATGAGGTTGCAAATATCATAGGTTCCCACTCTTGGTCAAAAACAGAAACCTGATAATAGCTTACATCTGATCTACGGTTGAATAAAACAACCGTTGCCTTAAGCACATCATCCATTATTGACTGTTCCAGTTTTGGATATGCTGGAGTCATTTCATGAGCATACACACGATTGGCAAAAAGGACAGTCATTAAAATCATAATATAACGCATAATTTATCCTTAGTTAGCAATACACTCAGCTGTTACAATAGCTGTATAATTTCCAGCTGGAAATGCTTTATCGTAACCGTAAGTAGCATTTGAAGTTACTTTAAACCAAGTAGTTCCTGCTACTGTTAAATCAAATTCTGTATAATTGTCGTATTGAATTTTAGCTGCTTCATATCCTGACATGTTGGTATCTGATGTTGCAGACACTTCAGCATCGCCAGTCCATGTTACTGTATCTGGTAGTGTTGGAGAAGAGCTAAAGCTTGTTGGATATCCAATTTTTGCTATATAGTAATCCGCTTGTGCTACATCAAAACGAATAATTGGGTGAACGCCACCGTCTGCCGGTGTAGTGCTTAGTTCGTTTGGTGTAGGGTTGCCGTATACACCGGCAGTATCATTAAAGATAGCGCATTTTGCTTGAACATTTCCTTCAATTGGAAAGTCTTCCGCTAAAGCAGCACCTGACAGGCAAATCACTGTAGTAGCTAATAAAATCTTTTTCATTTGATTTTTCCCTTTATTGTTTACTTTAATCATATTGTAATCTAACCATACTTCTATGGGTCTCATCACTCGCCAAATTTCTCATTGCAGAACGATTATCTGGCAACGTGGAGTCTTGTAAGACAACAACATCATTATAAACACCTCCAGAAATTGTTTGCGTATAATATGCATTTATATTAGTCGCATTATTTAATTGGGTAATAACGCCTGCTTGGTCTGTACCACCCAATGCTTCAATATCAATTTCCCCAGTGAGAGCAAGGATTCTTTCGTTTTCTGCTTCCTCATCTAGGTCCTCATTAGTTTTTTCGTTCTCCTCCTCTTCCTGTTCTTCACTTTCTTGGTTCAATGTTGCTTGAACCCACTCATCATAATATGGATCACCCGGCTGAGGAGGGTCGTCAAGTAATCCGTTTTCTAATAACCATGCTAATAAAGCATCAAGATATCCAGGACATTCTGGATTTGATAAAGGTACATAACACTCGTCGTACCTATAACTATAAATTACAGTTGGATCTACAACTGTGCCATCACCTTCTACGTCTATAGATCCAGTTCCTATTTCATCTCTAGAAATGTTAGGTAATCCAACAAGCTTAATAAGTGTATTACCAGGCAATCCAGACCAGTCATCAGACTCTTCTATAATATATCCATCGCCACCGAGCCTTTTATTTCTAACGTAAACAATCGCATCGGTTTCAGGATCTTTTATCATAGTATATCTATAAAAGATACTTCCTATGGTCAATCCAGCTTGAGGAGGTAAAACGTCTTGCATGTTCCATGTTAAACCTCCAATAGCAGCATTATTCGTAGTACCGTATATATCTTCAGAGTAAGAGTAGGAGGAGCAAGCCGCCCACAATACCGCCGCCGAGGAGAGTACTTTGAGTATCTTTTTCAACAGAGAATCTTCCTTTTGGTTTGTTTCCCGGAATTTGGTCAGGATTTTGTTCCCAGGCCGACTTAGCTTCAATTCCAATCTTTCCATCATATGGACAAGGAGTACCAGCATTCATCATTGCTTCAAATACTCTTTCGTCTTGACACATAACAGATACTGCTGCAACTTTCATTCCCATATCGTATAATGTTTTAGCATTCTTTAGTTTTTCACAGTTCATATCTCGAACTGTTTTCCCCGCACTAATGCCGAGAATTTGTGTTTGTACTGCTCCAGCAACGCCAACTGTACATAAGTCAGAGTTTGACGTATTGATTGATGGAGCCATAGCTGAAGGAGGAGGAGATTCGACTCTTGTTGTCGAGTCGCTTGTGCTGTTAACAGTGCTAGTACTAGTATTTTCAGTAACAATGGGTTCCGCAGCCACCGCTGTCGAAAACAACACAAAGGTTAATAATAAGATAATATGTTTTAGCATTAATAAAGTTCCATCTATCCATTCTATTTATTAGCCCGACTAGAAAATGACGTCAAAATATTGACAGTCGACCACTTTACATATACTAAAAATTCACTTATAATTATGGGCCGTAACTATTTATAACTTACAATTTTTTGACGGGACAAAAACATCCAACAATAATTTGACAATGATAAATAGAACAGTGGAAAACCACGTCCGATAACTATAATAATAAATGAGGAAACAAAATGACACACCAAAATGAATATGACGTGCATGTCGTAGGGGTTGTAGACGGCGATACGGTTGATGTTGACATTGATCTAGGCTTTAAAATTGTATTAAAAGACGAAAGAGTACGTATCATGGGGATTGATACGCCCGAGTCAAGAACATCAGATCGGGTAGAAAAACTATTTGGCCTTGCTGCTAAAAATAGACTTTATCAGTTATTAGAAAAAGATGCTAAACTTATTACATCAGAAGACAAAGACGGTGTCGATATGAAAGGTAAGTTTGGTCGTATCCTTGGCGATTTCCGCGCAGCGGATGGACGTTTAGTTACAGAGATTATGATTGAAGAAGGACATTGTGTTCCTTATTTCGGTGGATCAAAGGAAGATGTTCAGGCACAGCATATGGTAAACCGTGAGCGTCTTTTAAACGAGGGTGTTGTAGATCGTGCCGAGTATGACAAAATGGTAATTGCGGAAGCAAACGAAAAAAAGTAAAAAACTCAGATTAACTATGTACAATCATTTAGAATCAGTATATAAATGAACTATGAATAGCAAAGGAAATATCATGAATCTAAATGTACAGCAAATCCAATCATTGGCTTATGGCATGGGCGAAATGGCCCGTACTTATCCAAACGATACTGTTTCAAATGCCTTGGCACGAGTATCGGATTTGGTTGCAAATTATGGCACACCTTTTGCTGAAAAGCTCACAAAGCAGGATATGACAGTAATTCAGTTCTATCTTTCTGAAAAGAGAAAAGGCAAATCCCAAAGCAATCACGCTGCCTAACTATCGCTGAGTAAGACTCGGATAAACAATGGGTGCAACCAAGAAGACGGAAAGGGGAGCTTTCGCTCCCTTTTCTTTTAATTACTTAGCGTCACCGCCACCTTTTTTACCGCCTTTTAAAGCATCAGCACCAAAGAATGCTGAAACTAAAACAGCAATTGATGCAAAGTATGTTGGCGCAATATCTGCAATTAGTTGGGCTGCTGTATCTAGACCGAAGCCTGATGTAACACCAATACCAATTGGATATACTAATAATCCAAATAATGCAAACCATGCCATCTTACGGATTGCGTCGCGTTGAGCGTCCTCGTCTTCCATTTCAAGCATCATTTTTTGCATACGCAGTTCTTCTTCAGTAACGATACCGTCGTTATTATGGTCTGCGTTTTTTATGTCGTACTTATCTGTTTTCTTTGCCATGGTTTTCATCTCCACTCCAAAAGCGTTTTTCTCTGGCATATAACTGCCTCCTGTGACTAAAATACATAGCAAATAAATCACGAGATTATTTATAAATAAAGAATAAAAGGATTACTTTTTTGTACGTAACACCATGCATGTCAATTTGCTACGTAGATCCATCAGATGGTTACTGTATAGGTTGTGGTAGAACACAAAAACAAATTGACGAATGGTTGACTTACGCGGATGAAGAACGTATGCGGATTATGAAAGATCTTGGATACGGAAAGCGCATGGGACGAGAAGAACGTATGAGAAGGTACGACCGCGGATAAATAAAAGCTAATAGTGAAAGGACACGAAGATGGCTATTAAAATCAATGGTACCACGGTTATTGACGACAGCAGAAATGCTCTTAGCTTAGGAACAGGATATTTTTCTGGAGACGTTACAACCGAAGGTACAGGCGCATTACAAATTTCAGTAGGAGGAACATCACAAAGACCTGGCTCACCAGCAGCTGGGATGATCCGACTTAATTCAGATACTGGTAACTTTGAGATTTACACAACTGCTTGGAACGTTATTCCAAACGCAGGTGGTGATATTTCGGGTAATGCTGCTACAGCATCTCAAGTATACGTAAATGAAAGTACAGACCCAGATTCATGGTGGAATATTCCATTTCTAGCTACGGGATCAGCTAACAGCAATGAAAGCCTTTATCAAGATGATAGCGCATTTACTTTAAATCCTTCGCAAAACCTTTTTAGAGTACTAGGGCCAGGTTCAACGTACACTGCCTTTGGAGCACAAAAGGTTATGTTTAATTATGGTGGTGCAGATTCTCAAGGCGACTTAACAGCAACAACTCTAACTTCTAATAGAACTTGGACATTACCTAATAAAACTGGTACTATTGCTATGACAAGTGACATTACTGGCGCTACTGTTGGTCTTGCTACTTCATCTACTACTGGTGTTGTTAAACTAGGCGACGACACAGATCAAACCGTAGCAGCTAACGCGGTAACGGCTACTGCCAGTAGAACATATGCCGTTCAATTAAATGCAAACGACCAAATGGTTGTTAACGTTCCTTGGTCAGATACAAACACAAACACTACATATACAGCTGACGAAACTTCATTGACATTAACAGGTACTGAATTTTCAATTAAAGCTGATGGTGTGTCACAAACCGAATTAGCATCAGTAGTAACATTAATTATTTACGATTCTGCAGGATCTGCTTTAAAAACACTTTATGGTGCCGGATCATAAGGAGATTATATTATGGCAGTTAGAACACCACTATATTGGGATGGTTCGCAACTCAAAGAAATGTCTTCAGCAATGATTACAGAAATAAAAAACAGGGCTATTGCTCAATATGCAGCAAGTCCTGCAGTAACGCTTAGTGTTGTTGCAACTAATGGTAGTTTACCGAGCATGATAGATAGGCGCTATCAAGCTGGTGCAAGTACTACAGACGCTACCAACTATGATACTGAAGCAGAAACACCAGATATCTCAGCAGTTGATACCACATACGATAAAATCGATGAAAGCACTGGAACCCAGTCCCAGCCAGCAGATACTAATAATGTAGCATTTCCAATGTATTACACTAGTGGCAATCTTAGAGCTATGACTTACGCCGACTTTCAGGATACCTTTATTAAAGACGCAATAGATACGTTAACTAGTTCATATTCAGATTCAAGTCAAGGCGGAACATATTATATCAGCACGTCTAATTCTGTTGCCGGGATGACTTTGGTGAGTGCAACTCCTGTGTTTGTAGATACACAAGCTGATGCTTCTGCTTATACTGCAGCTGGAATTCCGGAAACGCAAGATCAGCCAACAACGATCAATAGCTATTATCTGCATCAAATTGATGGAGCCACGCCATCGTATACAGTTCCAATGTATGTTAGATCTGATGGCAACTTGCAGCAATATTCATCAACAAACTTTGATTCACTTTTACAGCAAGCAATAAGACACACGGCTCTTAATACTGTTGGATATAGAATTTCATATAGTATTGGCGCATCTGGTGATACAGGTACAAACAGAGGTGGTATGGCTGATACATATCTTTCTGGTACTTCCGCTGATGGTTACACAACATACTTTGTAAATGCAGATGATTACCGTACTCAAGAATTTCCGAATGGTACTCCAGCCACAAGGCAAACCTATTATTTGAAAATTATCCAAAGTTAATAAATAGAGATAGTAATTAGAGGAAAAGAAAAATGCCACTTAAGGTCGATAACGTAACGGTTCTTAACCACGACAGACAATTACAAAACATTGAAGATACTGACACCAAAACGCAGGAAACAATCAATGACGCAATTGTTTTAAACGGTTATTCGCTAGCAATTAAAGACGCATCTGGCACGGCCATCAAAACCATTTATTACGCACAAGATAGATCATAATAAGGATTTGACATGGCTGTTGTAACGCCAATTTATTTAAATACAGATGAGGATCTGCAAGTTTACGGCACGTACGTAGATGATGGATTTACATATCAATATATGAACACATGGATAAACCGTGCTGCTTATGTCTTTGGTAATAATCCGGGCGTAACTCTGTCTGTTGTTGCAAGTGGCGGCGATGCAAAATTTGCAATGCAAGAATACTTATCAACAGCTGGCGCAGCTGTTGCTATAGGACCCGGTTCTGGTTCAGCATCGGCGTCAGAGGCTGATACTCCAGACGTAGGTACATCTATTGTAACATATCAAAGAATAGTAGAAACATATGACGGTGCCACTGCACCTACGTATAGTGATATTAATAGAGCATTTCCTGTTTATATTAATGGAGATGGCGACATACAAGCAATGTCTAGACAAGATTTTTTAGATACCTTTGTTGGGCCTGCTTTGGAAGCCGCTTCATCTGGTTCTAACGCTTACAACGGTATATACGAAATTAGAACAAACTCTTCTAGTATTCCAAACGTTACAGAAATAGTTAGTACAACTCCAGTGTTTGTTGATAGAATTGCCAATGTAACTGCTTTTTCATCAGGAACGTTGCCTGAAGATCAAGTTCAATTTACTTCAACAAACTATTACTTGCATAAAGCAATTCCTACATTTTCATCCGGAAGTTTATCTGCGCTAACTAATGCATGTCCTCTTTATATCGATTCTAATGGAGATTTAAGACAATATAGTATATCAGAATTCGATGCGTTGCTTCAAGGTGAAATGAGATATTATGCTCAAAATTCATCAGCTGGATATAAGTTAGTATACAACATATATGATACTGCTACCAACCCTGTCCCGTCGGGTGCAACAATTAGAGGAACTGGTATGGCAGATAGATATTATAGTGGTTCCTTATATAGATCATCTGAGGAAGCGGACAACTATTACTATTCACAAGAAGTCCCAGCAGGGGCTCTAACCCAGAGAGTGGTTTATTATTTAACAACAGAATTGGAATAATTATATAATGTATAGTGAGATTTTTGGTGGTGAGGTCATTAAGGCCTATTTTCAAAATAATGATTACAACACAATTACAGCCGAGATTAAAATTGACGGCGAGGTGCATGCTTACCACGTTTTAGCGTCTAAAAAGTCGGCTGAGATGGAAGAATTAAATAAGCTAGGCTATACAAAAGATAAGCTTATTGAATTAACGTCCGAAGAAAAAAGAATTCAATACAATCAATATAATCAATTAGTTCAGCAAAAAGCCAATGAATTATTTTGGACCCAAGGCGAAAAAATGCGCGAATGGGAAGCTTCGATAGCTAAGCGCGAGCAAGAAACTATTGAAAACTTTAAACAATGGGAACAAGGTTTAAAAGAGTGGAGCAAAGATTTAGAAGAGCGCTCACGAAGCGTTGGTGATTGGGACGAAAAACTTAAAGCCTGGGAAGCAAATATTAAAAGTCACGAGCAAAATCTTAATGTGTGGCAAGCAGGCATAGAAGAAAATGAAAAAAATCTTAACGCATGGCAAGCAGGGATAGAAGAAAAAGAATTAACTCTAGACCAAATGACTGCTAAGAGTATTAATAGATCAATGGAGAATTTTCATTTTGATACAATCTATAATAAAAATTGGTCGAAGGACGATATTTTTAAAACTAAATTATGGGCATTAGAACTAGATGAAGTTAGATCGAGTGATAAATCTTTAAAATCTAGAATTAGAAAATCGCGTTCTATTATGGAAGTTTTTGCTATAATGACTGAAGTTATAAAAGAAAAAGAAGAGGATTGAGGGTGGCTATATTTTCAGGTAAAATACATGATGCTTATTATTTCAGCGAAGATTATAAAACAATTAAAATTGAAGTAGAAGATAAAGAACGTGGCGTTATATTTCCTCATTTTGTAGATGTTAATCCTGACGATGACGAATATAACGCATTGATTGCCGAAGGATATAATAAACTAAAGCTCGTGGAAAGAACAGCTGCGTTTAAAAAAGGAGCAAGTTCTCAGTTTGGTAAAATGGTTAATGATGCAGCTGCACAATTAGCAAAAACCTGGGCCGATGAATGGGCGCCTAAAATGGCTAAAGATCAGATTGATTCTCATTGGGATTCCGAATTAAAACACCAATGGAACGTTAAACAAACAGAAATTGAAAATATTAGAGAAGAATACAAATACAAGTTAGAGCATCAAACAAATTTATTTAATGATAAAGTCAAACAGCATCACGCAAAAGAAGAACAACTCCAAGCAGAATATAATACTAAACTTGTTGAATTAGAATTAAAATACAATGATGCTCTTCGCTTACAGCACGAAGAATATACTAGACAGCTATTAGATCAAGCCTCCAAAAAAGCTAAAGAAATGTTAGGGATGACAACCATCCAGGAAGAAAAAGAAAGACTTTTAAAAGAAAAACTCGAATTAGAAAATCGTAGGGATAAACTTAAAGTCAGAGAAAAAGAGCTAGAGGATCATATTGTTGGCCTAGACCAAACTGTTAAGATCCAAACCAATAAGGCTGAAAGTGTTATCTTTGACTTCATGTATGGAAATAACGGTAATAAAGATGAGTTATTTAAATTTAAACTTTGGGCTCTAGAGCTAGAAGAAATTAAAAAAGCTCCAAAAGAAATTAAATCAGCTATTCGTAAAGCAAAAAAAATTACAGAAGGCGTAGCAATTATAGACGAGTATTTAGATGTTTGAACAAAGTTATAAATTAGATGATATAATTGCATGGGTTGATTTATCAACTTATTGTAATGCAGCGTGCCCTCAATGTCATAGAACAGATAATAATGGACTAGGAAAAATAGGCTGGCTTCCACTAGTTCAATGGTCGTTACAAGATTTTAAAAACGCTTTTAGTATAGAAGATATGAAATATATTAAGCGTTTCGAAATTTGCGGAACGTGGGGTGATCCATTTATGGCTAAAGATATTTACCATATCTTAAAATATATTATAGACAATAGTGATGCTCGTATTCAAATTAATACTAATGGTGGAATGAGAGATGATGAGTTTTGGTGGGATGTGGGTTTATTAAGTAGAGGTAGAATGCAAGTTATTTTTGACGTTGAAGGAATTACGCCAGAAATGCATGCTATGTATAGACGAAAAGTTGATTTAGAAAAACTAAAATCTCATATTCAATGTTATACTAGTGCAGGTGGCGACGCTTTAGCGCATATAATTGTTTTTAAACATAATGAAGATTACCTGTACGAAATTTTGGATATGTGTTATAATGAACTTGGAATGAACTACCATGTAATACAAGCTTCTAATAGATTTCATAAGGATGGCCGGGAAGAATTTACCGATGAGGATGGAAATCTTCATGTATTAGAAGAAATAACTAATAAAGGTCATGATTTACTTAACCTTACAATTGCGCCTGACAGAGATCATAATTGGTTCAAAAAGCATGGTAAAAAACATTTAGATCGTGGATTATGGACGCCAAAGGATGCAGTAGATGCCAGCAAATAGTAATTTACCTAATAAACATAACATTATTTGTCGATGGATGGAAAAAAATAAATTTTTAGTTAATCCTGATAAACAAGTATGGCCTTGTTGTTATCTTGCAAATCAAGGCTATAAATTTAGGCAAACTGGACAATATAAAGACAAAGATATTTTAGAACGAAAAGTAGACGACATTGCAAGTCCCGTTATGCAAGAATATTATAAGCATGAGGACGCATTAAATTTGAAAAATCATTCATTAGAAGAAATTTTTAACCATGAATGGTATACTAAAACTTTACCAGAATCCTGGGATAGTGATAACCCTCAAAGGGTTTGTGTAATTATGTGCTCAAGATTTATGGACGAGGAGTAATGGGAAGATTTTGTGTCGCGCCTTGGGTTGGAATATCAACCGATGTTAATGGATCATTAAGACCTTGTTGTCGTTACGTTCAGCCTGGAAAAATAGCGGTTCCTGATGAAACGAGTTATTTACCCGGTATTGTATACGTATCAAATCAGCCAGATCATCCAATGCCTTGGATGAAAGATGGTACTATAAATGATTTATATAATGGGCCTGAATTTAAAAAACTTCGTCAGGCATTTTTAGATGGTAAAGAGCCAGTAGAGTGTAAAATTTGCTGGG
>Ga0255743_10000051_pt1 | contig 99203 bp, 84 predicted proteins | sample 101ome_19_FD_179950 | JGI IMG/M metagenome (GOLD analysis project Ga0255743, IMG submission 179950) | Coastal salt marsh microbial communities from the Groves Creek Marsh, Skidaway Island, Georgia - 101405AT metaG (version 2) | ecosystem: Environmental > Aquatic > Marine > Intertidal zone >... | reverse complement strand
AACTTTCTTTGGGCTTAAAGATTTAAACCAAAGAAAAGTTTCTATAATGTCCTCAATTACAGTATGACTAAAAACACTGTAAGACCATATAAAATCTTGATGGGATAATGTAGGCCAAATATGTGGTCCAAATTTTCCCTCATGATTATACATTTCATTATATCTGTTCAAATGAATAAAGTTGCCATCTGGAAACTCAGATTGTCCTGCGCTGATAGCGTCTTTAACTACATCAACGCAAGTGTATTTAGATTCGTTAATTGCACCATTAGAAAAGTAAATTAGATTACCAGAACTTCCACCGTAATCTAATAAGGTGTTATCAAAAGTATACTCCGGAATTAATTCATTAAATAGTGGGTACCTATTGGTACTCTCATTTCTGGGATGTATCATATTTTAAATGTAAGTTACCTCAATCTTTTCTTTTGTTTTTGTTGGAAATGTAAAATCAGGGTCACTCATATGCTCTCTACGTGGACGATTTTCGTCTTTAAAACCGATTCCCATCATTAAAGCTATTTCATTTTCAGTGCCTAAAATTTCTTTTATGGCACCACTGTTAAAGCATGCACAACAGCCAGTTCTGTATCCTTTCATAGATGAAATAACGTTTAAATATCCAGCTGCAATACCAATAGCCATATCAGCATCTCTTTTCCACGGATCTCCAAAAGCTTCATCTCTCCATTTATGAGCTTCTGTTGGCTCTACATATTCTAAGACTACTAATAGGTTAGCAAGTGTTTGAGAATTTGTAGACCACTTCATATTCTCTGGCGAATATGGCTCGTCTGGGTTTGCTAAAACACCGAAGCCTTCAGTATTTTTATGAATAGCTTCAATTGTTTCTCTATCTGTGATAAAATTTGCTTTATAAAAAGCAAAATTTTGTTTACTAGGGCACTCTGTAACAGCTGTCTCTAATAATTTCATATCTTCTTCTGGAATAACTTTATCTAAATCCCAGTTTCTTTGGCAGTGCTGACTACGGATCACTGCTTTAGTAATATCAGTATTTTCCATATTTGCGCTCCTCCTTGTTTCTCGTTGCGTCGTATAAATATTTATAAAATTATACAGGGTATTTACTATGAGAATTTTGGGTATAAGTGAAGGTTTTCATGATGCGGGTGCTACTTTAATTGATGGCCCTGAAATTATTAAGGCTACTCACGCCGAAAGATTTTCCCGAAAAAAGAATGATCGTTGGCTTCATCCATCACAGATGTCGGAAGCTGATTGGACTGTATTTTATGAAAAACCTTGGCTCAAAAGAACACGTCAGTTATACGCAGGACAGGGTTGGAAGCAAAAGAGAACTGAACATGACAAATCCTTTTATCATCATCAGTCTCATGCTGCGGCAGGTTTTTATACTTCTAAATTTGACGAATGTAATATTTTAGTTGTTGACTCGATAGGTGAATGGGACACTGTTTCCATATGGAAAGCCTGGATGAAAGACGATATACCAAAAATGAAAAAAATTAAGAGTTGGAAATACCCTTTCTCTGTTGGTTTATTTTATTCAGCCGCTACTCACTACATAGGTCTTAAACCGAACGAAGACGAATATATTACTATGGGAATGGCAGCTTATGGTGAGCCCATTTATGTTGACAAACTTAAAGACATAATGTATAATCATAATAACCATAAAGGATTTCCTGATATATCCTATGGTACAAAAGGTGCTCTTTTAGTCCAAAAAGAAGATATTGCTGCTAGTGCACAAAAGGTTATTGAGGATAAAGTATTAGATTATATTAAGATATATTGCAAGCATGACAATCTTGTGTTTATGGGTGGTGTTGCTCTTAATTGCGTATTAAATAGTAAAATAGCCAACCTTGGTAAAAATATTTGGATTATGCCTAATCCTGGTGATTGCGGCTCATCATTAGGTGCCGCTGCGCTGGCTTATGGTAAAAAATTAAATTGGAAGGATGCATATCTTGGCACAGAAATCAGAAGTGAAATTAATCCTAAGGACGTTGTTCATTATCTTCTTAATAATTCTGTTTGTGGCATTGCTCACGGATGTGCTGAGTTTGGTCCTCGTGCTTTGGGTAATAGATCACTTCTTGCAGATCCTCGTTTAGATATTAAGGATACAGTAAATGATATTAAAAAGCGACAAAGGTTTAGACCATTTGCTCCTGCCATACTCGAAGAAGAAGCTCATAAATATTTCACGGGTCCGATGAATGAGTATATGCAATTTGTAGCTAAAGCAGATCATGATTATAAGTCAGTAACCCACATAGATGGCACGGCTCGTGTACAGTTAGTTCCAAAACATAGTCGCTCGATAATTAGACCAATTCTTGAAGAATGGTATGATAAAACTGGCGTTCCTATGTTATTAAACACTAGCTTAAATATTAAAGGGCAGCCTATGGTAGATACACAAAAGGATGCGCTAGAATTTGAGAAAAAATATAGCGTTAAAGTTTTTTAAAAGGAATTTAAATGTTCGCCCGAAAACAAAATAATAAAAAGCCTTTAACTTCGAGGAACTCAAAATACATATTAGCATGTGGCTGTAGTTTTACACAATCTTATTTAATTTCTCCATGTGTCCCAAGAGAACAATCAATGTTTACTCGTTGGCCTGAACTTTTAGGACAAAAACTAGGACGTGAAGTAAAAAATCTTGCAGAGTCTGGAAGAGGAAATAATTGGATATATAGAACACTAATTGGTGATATTATAAAAAATCATGATTTAATTGATATGGTGGTGGTTGGATGGTCTGAACCAAGCAGATATGATATATGGGGAATTCAATTTACGCCCTTAGCCGATACCTATAACAGGCAAACTGAACAACAAAAAAAATTGTGGGCTGTTAAATCAGACCCTATGATAGCTGCTGAAGAACAGTTCCACGAGCAGCTTTTTGAAAGTTATGTTTGGGATTACTGGCATATTAGAATACCTCATATATTACCTATGGATAATATACTAACAGCTCAGATTTTAGATACGCTCAAATATATGTTAGAAATACAAGAACTATGTAAGATTTTTAATATTCCATTAATCCAGTCAAGTATGCTTGGAATGATAGATCCACACCAAATACATTTTAGAATGGCAAGATCTCCGAATAGACCGCCTATGTTGGATAGGTTTGTTCCAAAAGATATGATAAATCATATTATAACTAAAGAAGAATTTCTGTCACTTGAGCCAAAATATAACATGGGGTATCCATTTATGAAAGACCTTGGTGGATTTGATTTCCATCATGATATTATCCATTCATATTCAGGATTGCAAGTGCACGATCAAGATCCACACCCAAATGAAGCAGGCCACAAATTAATAGCTGAGATGTATTATGAACACTATAAGAAAAACTTTACTTAAACTCAAATTTAAATGGATGCTTTTTAAATCTAAGTTTAAAAAGCAAAAATCTACCAATTTACGCAATGATTATTTTATCTATGAAAGAGATGATGACAAATAAACCATGTTTATTAAAAGTCCAAAATCGGTTTGTCTTGGAAAAACATTTGACGATCCTGATATAACAAAATATTCCGATAACAAATATTCTAAATATATTTTAGCAGGCGGATGCAGTTTTACTCAATCTTACTTAGACTCTCCTGCTTGTCCAGATGTTAACACGGATTTTAGTCGATGGCCAGAGCTTTTAGGCCAGAAATTGGGTCTTAATGTTAAAAATCTCGCAAGATCGGGAATGGGAAACGACTGGATCTATAAAAAAGTATCTAGAGATTTATTGAATAACCATGAACAAATAGAATTAGTAGTTGTCGGATGGTCTGATCCAACTAGATATGATTTATGGGGCATTGAATTTACCCCATTAAATGATGTATATAATAAAATGTCAGATAAAGACAAAGTACATTGGGCAAAGCCAGGTGGCCATAATGTTTTGGATGAAGCTGCTTTAAATTTTCATGATGCCTTTTATCAAACTTATCTCTGGGATGAATGGGATGTTAACAGACCCGGTCAGTTGCCAGTTGGCAACATAATAGCTAAACAAATTTTAGAAACATTTGCATACATGTTAGACTTGCAGAGATTATGTGAAGCATTAAATAAACCTCTTATTATGTCCAGTATGCTTGGCAAATTAGATCCGCAGCAGATTCATTATCAAATGAAGACAAGTAACAATAGACCTGATTTATTGCAAAAATTTGATTACAAAGAATTAATTAGCTATCTTAGTAATTCTGAATATTTACTAGGCATTAATCAGAAGTATTGTATAGGATACCCCTTTATACAAGTACTTGGTGGATTTGATTTTCATCATTGCATAATTACAAACGACTCAGAATATCAAATTTGTCCAGAAGATCCTCATCCAAACGAAAAAGGACACGCTCTAATAGCAGAAATGTACTACGAGCATTACAAAAAACATTATTAAATCATTTTTACTATGTACATCGATATAGAATCAGTATATACTAGTTATATCAAATGGAGGAAATATCATGCATTTAGAAAATGGCACCGCAATCAAACAAGACGTAATCGAAAGCTTCGATCGTGCTATCAACGACGAATTCAATCTTCGTCCTGGATTTGGTTCTACAGATTTCTGGAACTTCGTTGAGTCGGATATGTATATGGATCTAGCTGGAATTTATGCTTCATCTTACATTGACGAATGTCTAACGGTATTGCTTGACAACATTTTGGAGGTACAAGTATAATGACTTTTACTTATTCTGACGACATCATCTCCGATCTTCACAAAGATGCTCGTGGCTATCGCCCTCGTGAAGCATTCATGGAAATGTGGAATGAATCCACACCTGAAACCAAACAGGATGTTTGGGACATGCTTTGTGAGGAGATGGAAATCTCTATGAAAGAGCAGGAAGCCGCGGAGGCTACAGCTCTTGTTAAGTTTCGTAAGATACTTCGTTCGGTTATGGATGTAGCATCATGCAATTGGAAGGTTGCACTACGTTATCTTGTTGATGCTGAGAACCTTGACGTTAACTTTGAGCTTGACTATTTCTTGTGGAACCACGGTATAGGTTATAACGACCGTACCAAAATTCGTAAACTTTATAAGGAGGCAGTGTAATGACTAATGATTCATGGACTAAGATTATCCTAATGCTTACAGCATCTGTGGCTATTTTTGGATTATTTGGTTGGTATACGTATTACACGTGGTCTGACTGTTTGGAAGAAAACAGTTTTATCACTTGTGCAAGAATGTTGTACTAAATAATTCATTTTTACTATGTACTTTGGTATAGAATCAGTTTATACTAGATATATAAGGTAAAAAAGGAGATACCAAATGAAAGTTCAACTTTTTAGAATCATCTTTCAATATTTCGACAAGTGGGATCAACCATGTCAGGTTACACTACACGGAAAATCTGTGGAAGAAGCTAAAGAAAATGCTTACGCTTGGTCTCTTAAAAATGGTGATGGTGACTTTTCCATCGTAAACTTACAAAGGGTTTTATAATATGTGGATTTTGGTTGTACTAAATGGAATATTTGGATCCGATGAAGTCAAGATGACTTATTATGATCTATACCAAACTGAACAGCAATGTAGCATTAATGCTGCTGTACTTGAAGCTAGCTTTGCACAGAATGAGAAAGCTGTGTGCATAAATAATGGGTGATAACATGTGGGCAATTGAAGCAAAAAACTTTGGCGAAGAAAAAGACTACTTTTATATGTCAGGTTTGACTGAAAAGCAAGCGCGTCGCAAGCATGCACAAATGTCAAATAGTGGCAAATGGGCTATGTGTCGCAGTTGGGATCTTGTTGCTGAGTGGGACCGCCAGGAATCTAATCGTCGAATTGAAGAATTCTTTGCTGAGATGGAAGATGGAATTGGAGAAGGACAATGTTTGTAGTTAAAAATAATAAGGGCGAGGTTGTCGCCCTTTGTACTAAATTGGAAGATGCTATTGGTATTGCTAAAACTAAATTGGATAAAGATGGTCCTTATAAAGTAGAGAAACAATGACGCCTATTGAAATTGCTGAATATCGACAACGCTGGATGAGTAAAGAAAATTATCCAGTCAAAATTCATAGTGATCTTCGTAGCAGAGCTAAAGACTATTGTAAAGTACAAATGCTTAAGCACCAATGGCATCACGTGAAGTTCACTAACGTTTACGAAGACACGTTCTATTTTGAACATGCTCAAGACCAAAGAGCCTTTGCGCATCATTTCAAAGATTGGTTACAATAATCATTTTTACTATGTACATCGATATAGAATCAGTTTATATTGATTATATCAAATGGAGAAAAATATGGCTTATGTAACTTATAAAAATCGCACATCCCTAGACTATCGCTTTACAGTAGAGTCTCTTGACGACCCAGCAATTGCTGAGCTTAAAGCATTGCTTGTAGAACGTAATGGCTACATTACTCGGGCCCGTAAAATGTATGGCTTGACAAGCTATTATGGTAGCAAACCGACACAAGGTCTTCGTATCCGTCCCCGTGGTCCTCGCAAAAATGCTTGGGCTTACGATACACCTATCGAAAATGCAACTCACTTCGACGTTTATATTCGGGAGTATAACTAATGAACATGGAAATCCTTTCTCAATTAGAAAAACTAACACTTAACAAAGCTAAAACCTTGGCAATTTCTATGATTGACCGGAAAAAAACTTCAAAAATCAAAGTTGTTCGTCTTGAGCGGGATATTACAAATGCTCCAACACCGACAGAAGTTTCACGGATTATGTGGAATGTACTCTTAGGCGGGGAAGGCTTGAGCACAACAGACTCACAATGGAACTCTTTTTATAGGAATATATGATGACTGACTCAGATCCAAAAATACTAACCTTTGAAATTACGGAAGGCACATACAAAGGCCAAACTGTACAATACCGTAAAACACCTTGGATCCCTGCATCCCAAGTTCCAACAAAGCCAGAAGAGATTGAAAAGTTGGCTGAATTATTTGGAACCTCAGGTGTTTATCAGGTTGCTTTGACGGAAGACCTTGAAGATATTGGCGACAACCTCGTCCATGAAAGGATTGGTTATACTGGTAAATCTACTAATGTTGTTGGTCGTACATATGTAATTCGTATGCCATCAGGCGATCATGGTGCATCTCGGTATATCCGACAAAATAATCTAAGCCGTGAAACAGATGTTAAGATTAGATACCTTTACACTGACGACCAATCAGTGCTTGAGCGTGGTTTGCACAACATGACTAAGGCTTTACATGGTTATGATTTCCAATGGCGTGACGCTTCTGGAGGGACTGACGGAGTCTATTCACAAGTTCTAGATTTATCTGAGAAACATTTGACAACCGAGCAAATTCTTGATATGATACCAGAGTTAAAGAAAATGGCTATCAAAAAGAATCAACAAGAATTTATGGATAAAATCAGAGAAGTATGATGAATAAACTATACACACTTACATTTCCGCTTAATGATAAAGAGCTCGATTTTATTGAAACAATGTCAAAAGAAATCTATGCTTGCCCTGTTCGCAGCCGCGGCCGAGATTTTGCTACTATAAAGAAATCTGTTAAAAATGGAATAATTCTTGAGTTTGCTTTAGAACGATTAGGTGCTCAAAAAAATCCAGCTACTTTTGATGTAACTAACCGAGAGTCATATGCTTGGGACAAACTATGGAATGGTAAAAAAACAGAAATTAAACGAAAGAAATTTTTGCACAACGACAGCACTGCATATTATTCATGGGATAAGCCAGAATATGTCAAAACATTTTTAAATAATCTTGATATTGTAGAACAACTCATTGTAGGTGACTACATTGAGCTTGAAGAAAATTATTATAGAGTTGAATGGATGCTTGAAACTAAAGTAGACAGAAATTTTAAGAAGTATATTCACAAATCTATGTACAATAAAGGACAATTGTATTATAATCATAAACAAGATCCTAATTGCAATTATTTGAGAGAATATGCTTAATGAAATATGATAAAAATAAACCACAACTTTGCTTAATCCCACCAGAAGCTCTCATTGAGATCGCTGAAATCTTTGGTTTCGGCGCAGCAAAGTATGGAATGAATAACTGGCGTGATGATGGTGGTAACACAGAATTTTCCCGTACCTATTCATCTGTTCAACGTCACCTTAATGCTTTCTGGATGGGTGAAGATGACGATCCTGAGTCCGGTAAAAGCCATTTGGCTCATGCCATTACTCAGCTTATTATTCTTCGCATCCACCAACTTGAACATCCTGAGATGGACGATCGTTATAAAAAGGAAGATAAGTAATGTATTTACCAAGCGTAAAAGATATTCGTGAGCATTTCATTAACGAACTTAAAGATGAAGCATATACAATCGATAAAACCGGTCAAAAGACTATTGAACTTATTGGTGCATCATTCCTTGCTGACGAACCGGCTATTTTTGGTACAGTCAATCAAGCTTATGTTGACGCAGAGATTGCTTGGTATGAGTCGCAATCTACCAATATTAATGATATCTATCATGGTGAAAAAGAACCGCCTGCCGCCTGGAAATACACAGCAAATAAGCATGGTGAGATTAATTCAAATTATGGTTATCTAATTTTTAGTGACGAAATGGGTAATCAATATTCTAATGTACTAGACGAATTACTGGAGAACCCCGATGGCAGACGTGCTAGTTGTATTTACAATCGTCCTTCTATTTGGAATGATTTTAAAACTAATGGTAAAAATGATTTCATCTGCACCAATTCTGTCACTTACTATATTCGTGACGGCCTTTTACATTCTGTTGTTCAAATGAGATCTAACGACGTTATATATGGTTACAAAAATGATTATGCATGGCAACGATATGTAATGGAAAAACTATGCTGGGATTATACTAACCTTGACAGATATGACCAAGGTCGAGTAATTGAACCCGGAATGATGATGTGGCAAGTACAAAACTTGCACGTATATGAGAGACATTTTGATTTGGTAAAATGATGTCAGAAACAGGCAAGCTCATAATGATCTCAGATATAATTGAGACTCGATTACGTAAAGAAAAAGAATTAGAATATTATCAAAAGCAACTAGAAAAAATTAATCAAAAAATGTTTTTTCTTAAGAAAGATCTAGAGATTACAAATCTAATTATCGATATGATTGAGAAAGAAAAGGTAGTAGATTTAAAAGAACAAATGGAAACAAAACTGTTAGGAAACAACGATGAGTAAAGAACAAATTTTAAGAGCCTTGCATGCTGGAATTGTACAAGTGACATTTACAAAAAAAGATGGTACTGAACGTGTAATGGAATGTACTCTTATGGACGATCTAATTCCACAGCCAGAGCTTCCTCTTGAGGAAAGTAAAAAAGATAAAAAGGTTAATCCTGACGTTCAAGCTGTATGGGATGTTGAAAAAGAAGGCTGGCGCTCTTTTCGTTGGGACTCTATTACGATGTGGGTGGCTGGAAAATAATCATAAATATCCCTTTATAGTATGGAGTATTTAATTTGGTAGTAACTAATAATGATGTGGCTGCGCTTAATACATTAATGCGCACGAGCTCAGGCGACGAAGCACCTGTCCCAACGCGCAAACTTAGAAATAATATCGAAAACGTAGAAATTTTCCACAGCACACGTAAAACAGAAATTACGTTGTGCATTCTTGGTATGTGGACTATTGATATGCCACCTTACGGGTTAGCTCGCCTTATTGGTATTACTAGAGCGGCTGGTTATAAAACAAATGTTTATGATTTCAATGTTGAAACCTATAACTATATGAAAGTATCAAGTGAGCATTTAAACAAAGCTTGGGAAAATGCTAACTACTGGATGTGGGAAGGTCAGCGTTTTTACGATATTATTTTCCCAGAATACAAAGATTATTTGGATGATTATGTCGAAAGATTAATTGACGATAATCCAGATATTATCGGATTTAGTTATTACATATCTAATGCTGCAGCCACTGACTATGTTGGTAAAGCAATTAAAGAAAAGCGTCCAGATATTACAATTATTCTTGGTGGACCAGAATGTCACGGTGAAAGATTTAGCCCACCTGAATATTGTGACTTTTATTTTGTTGGAGAGTCGGAAGGTAATATCCTAGACTTTTTGGAAAACTATGAAAATGAAAAACTACCAGAGCAAAAGCGTATTGGTACTCTGTTTGGCCAAAAACGAATTAACCTCGATACTCTTCCATTCCCAGATTACACTGATTTTCCATTAGAATATTACAAATCCAAAGGTGCAGTAACAACTGAGTTTAGCCGAGGCTGTGTTGCCCGCTGTGCTTATTGTACAGAAGTTTATTTTTGGAAATTTAGAGATCGTGATGCCGAGTCAACTGTTGACGAATTAGAACATATGTACCACAAATACGGAGTGCGATGGATCCTATTTGCTGACAGTTTAATGAATGGCAATATGAAAGAATTCAGACGCTTTGTGGAATTGCTAGCAGAAAGAAAACTAGAACATCTTAAATGGTTTGGATACGCCCGTGCCGATGGTCGCATGGACGACGATTTTTATAGACTTATGAAAGAGTCTGGCGGGCAAGGTTTTAATTATGGATTTGAAACTGGTAGTGATAAAGTTTTAAAGGGCGTAAATAAGAAAAATACTGTTGCAGAAATTAATGCTAATATTGAATCATCATATAAACACGGTCTTGCCGTTAACGCTTGTTGGGTTATTGGTGCACCTGAGGAAGATATTGAAGCATGGGCCCATAGTCTTAATCTTGTGTGGAATTATAAACATGCCATTCTTAGTATTTCTCCTGGCATTGGTCTTGGAGACAGCCGCGGATCACTCTATGATGACAGAGTAAAATACAATATTTCGGATCGAGCTGTAAATTGGCAAGGTAAGTGGTGGACCTTGGATATGCAAAACACCGCAATTAATCGCTTTATACGAACAAAAATGATGCATATGTGGATCCACTATTGTAATGCAAATGATAAAAACCAAGTTATAAACAATTGGTTACTTGCTGATGATATGAGTAAGCATTATACGGTCCAGTACAACTCAGATTTTAACAATAAAAATGCACCATATGAATTTGATTTTGATTATAACATTATTAAATCAGGTTTAAGTGATTTTGCTGATACATTAATGAATGAAATCTTTGCGATGCTTAGGTTGATGTGGAGAGCAAGAGGTGCGCAAGAAGTTAAAATTACGTTTAATCCCGAATTAGATAATGTAGATTTTGAAAACGCCGTGGCTGGAACTAATATGGAATGGCATGCTGACATTGATTTCAAAATTGACTCCAACGGTGTATGGCAAGCTAATAACAAATACAAATTTGTTGATAACGAAAAAAGACGTTGCTTAACTGGTAGAGCAAATGAAAATGGTGAATATGAATATACTGAGCGCGATGAAAGCTTTGAATATGAATATATTGGAAATGGTAAATGGGAATGATCTGGATTAGTAAATGGGACGAGCGCTTTATGAAAATGGCAGAAATGATTGCCACTTGGAGTAAAGATCCATCTAGTAAAATTGGTGCCGTTGCAGTTAATGACGAACATCGTATATTGGCTACAGGTTATAATGGCTTTCCTCGAGGTATTGAGGATAGTGAAGAGCGCCTTTATGATCGTGATGAAAAATATCCTCGTATAGTTCATGCGGAAATGAACGTTCTTATGAATGCTCTTTATAATGGAGTTTCTCTAAAAGGTGCTACTCTTTATGTTTGGGGTTTGCCTATTTGTCCAGATTGTACAAAAAGTGTTATTCAGTGTGGCATTAAAAGAGTAGTGTTGCCATATCCTATTGAGGTTGGCGGCAGATGGAAACAAGTTTGGGAAGAACGCTCTATCCCAATGTTTAAAGAGGCCGGAATTGAAATCGCCTACATTGACTGATATTTACTTTAAGGTAAAGAAAGATGATCCAAATAGGAGGGAAAACGATTTTTATCCAACCCCTCCTTTGGCGACATACGTATTATGTAAATATGTTAAACCTCCAACGTATTTAATTGAGCCTTGTGCTGGCCGTGGTAATATTTCCGTTGAATTAGAACGTAATGGCCATAGAGTTGCCAGTTATGATTTAAATGAGTACGATAATCCTCTAACGGAAATCAAAACCGGTGTTGATGCATTAGAACTAAAAACGTCAAAGATGTTTACCGGGATTGTAACTAATCCACCATATCACAAAAATCTTCCGCATAAATTAGCTGAAAAATTTATAGAAGAATATGATTACGTAGCCATGTTTTTGCGCCTTACATTTTTAGAGGGCAAAAAACGAAAAAAGTTGTTTACAAAATACAAACCTTGTGATATAATATTCTTATCAGATCGAGTAAGATTTGCTGAAGGCCACATTGAACCTATTGAATTGAAAGATCAAGTAGGTGGGATGATGGCTTATATGTGGATTGTATGGAGAAAAAATTCTGAACAAACAAACTTACACTGGGCCTCTCTTGAAGAAAATTATCCAGAATGGAGAGAACAGTATGAGAAAAATGCTAAATAGAGTCGTAGTTAATAAAATAGAGGAGTACCTTAATGGAACATCTAATTATTCCTACGCTTGGCCGATTGGACCGCCAGCGTACGTATAACAATTTACCCCAAAAATATAAAGATATCACTCAATTCGTGGTTCAAGATCACGAATATGATGCTATGAATGAACGTTATCCTGGCAAGGTTTTGCGTCTGCCAAAAGAAATTAAAAAGCTATCTCCAACACGCCAATGGATTTGGGATGAGTTTTATGGAACTCGCCATATGGTTTTAGACGATGACTTTGATCATTTTAAAAATAAAACACCAGCCGAGTTTATGCCTGAGGTTAAAGTTGAAACCAAATGGATCTCAACTAATATGACTGACGAAGAATTTGACGACGCCTTTGATACTTTCAATCGCTGGTGTGATGAGGAAGGTATTTACCACGGTGGATTTTCTACATCATGGACTGTACCTGACGCCCGCTGGTGGCCGCATCAAGATAATGTTCGTATTGCAACGAACTGTTATTTTGATTCTAAAAATCTTCCACGTAATATTATCTGGGATCGTCTTGAAACATCCCAAGACTTTGACGCCAACCTACAGCTTTTAACTCAAGGTTTTCCAAACCGTGTTAATACTAAGTACCGTGTAACTGTCGGTGGTACTAATATTAAAGGTGGTTGCTCAACATATCGTACCACTGAAACAATGACACGAGTTCACAAACAACTTGCCGAGCTATATCCAGACTTTGTATCTTTAAAAGTTAAAAAGCCAAAGTCGGGTCCATTGCAAGGACAGGAATATATTGCTTGTCATATTCAATGGCGTAAGGCTTACGAAGAATCAAAACGTAAGCGCGAGCAAGTTACTGTGGAGGATTTCTTCGCATGAAAGTAATGGTGACGGGTGCTGCTGGTTTTATTGGCTTTCACGTAGTCAATAAGCTAGTAGACGAAGGTTATGATGTTTGTGGTATTGATAGTTATAATGCTTATTATGACCCAAACCTCAAAGTTGAAAGAAATAAACGTTTACCTATCGAGGTTGACGTCGTAGATTTAAAAGATAAAGAAGAACTTAAAATCCATATGGTGCGTGAAAAGCCAGATGCTATTATTCATTTGGCTGCCTATGCTGGTGTCCGCTCGTCATTAGAGTTTCCACATGTTTATATTGATAATAACATCTATGGTACTCAAAACTTAATTGACGTTGCTGAAGAACTTGGGATTGAAAATGCTCTTTATGCTTCAACATCGAGCGTAATGTCTGGCCAACCAATTCCATTTACTGAAACCAATCCTGGTCCGGCGAAACATCCATACGCTATGACTAAGATTGCTAATGAATCACAATTTAATTATTCTAAAATTGCAAAAACAATTGGCTTGAGGTTCTTTACCGTATATGGACCTTGGGGTCGTCCTGATATGGCTTTATTTACATTTACTGACAAAATTATAAAAGGTGAACCAATTGATGTTTATAACCATGGAAACATGACTCGTGATTTTACTTACGTTGACGATATTGTTAGCGGAATTATGATTCTTTTGAAAGAATGCATAAATAATGATGTACAAATCTTAAATGATGTATATAATATTGGATATGGTGATAGAGTTCCTCTTATCCACTTTATTGAACAGATTGAGAATAATTTAGGCAGAGAAGCAAAGAAAAATTATATGGAAATGCATCCTGCCGATGCTGTAGATACTTGGTCTGACACATCTAAATTGCGAGCACTTGGATATAAGCCAACAACACCTATTGAAGATGGTGTTTATGAATTTATCCAGTGGTATAAACATTATTATGGAGTTAATTGATGGAATTTAGAAAAGCAGACATTGCTATCGTAGGACACGGTTTTGTTGGAAAAGCTGTTGATTACGTATTTAATAACGATGTAGCATACAAAACAATCATAGATCCAAAACTAGGAAACAGTGTAAAAGATCTCGGCAATAATACTATTGCTGATGTTGGATCTTATGACGCTATATTTGTTTGTGTGCCCACACCTATGGGCGAAGATGGCGAAATTAATTCTGACATTTTGGTTGAAGTTGTTAATGAAGTTAAACAATTTACTGACGGTTTAATTATTATCAAGTCAACTGTAACGCCGGAAATTATTAGTAGTCTTGCGGGGCCTGGAGTAGTTTATAATCCAGAGTTTTTAAGGGAAGCAACAGCAGTTGCAGATATTCTCACACCTTCGATGCATATTTTTGGTGGGAGTCGAGAAGATACTGATCTAGCAGCTGCACTATTTGAAGAATATAGTTTATGCAAAGCTGCGCCGGTTTATCACATGACAATGGCTGACGCATCATTTGTTAAATATGGAATCAATACTTTCCTTGCATCAAAAGTTCTTTGGTTCAATCAATTTTATGATGTAGTTAAAAATAATGGTGGAAATTATGGACAAATCGCAAGAGCTATTAGCACTGACCCTCGCATTGGTTATAGTCATATTATGGTACCTGGCCCTGACGGGAAACGTGGATTTGGTGGAGCTTGTTTTCCAAAAGATACTGCCGCCTTCCTAAAGTTTGCAGGCGAGTTTAGTGTATTGGAAGAAGTTATTAATAGAAACAATGAATACCGTAAAGTTTACGAAAAAGATGATCGTGAAAAAGAACAAAATATTCATTATGGTTAATTGGAGTTAGTATGTATTCACACGCAAGTATCGTACCTCTAATTGGTGGTGAAACAATTGGCGCAACACGTGCGCACGGCCAAGAGCCAGATTATTTCCTATCATACAAAGCATTTGAGGCTAACGATAGTCATATTAGAAATTATTATCCAAATGTACCATACTACGTATTAGATGAGGGTGGAAAGGCACCACATAAGGTTGATGTAATCCACACGGTATGTCCATGCGCGGGTCTGAGTACACTCTCTGCGGGGTTTGGTGACCACAATGAGAACAACAAATGGATGATTGAAACTGCTAACTACGTATTAGGAGAGTTAAAGCCAAAAGTTTTCTGGGGCGAAAATGCTCCAGGATTCGCGGGTAAGATTGGTAAAAATGTTAGAGAGCAATTAAGAAAAATTGGTAAAGATAATGGCTATACAATGTCAGTTTACCGAACACGAACTCTATTGCATGGAATGCCTCAAGTAAGAGAGCGTTCATTTTATTTCTTTTGGCATGACACCAAAGTTCCATTAATGGAATATTATAACAGGCCATTTACACCCATCGAGGATTTGATTACTGGAGTTAAATCAAACTTTCAAACTGAAGTTATTAATAACAAAAAGCCAACTGACAATCCTTATTACAAATATATCCTTGAAGAACTAGAAGGTGGTATTACTCATAAAGAGTTTGCAGCTATGGTAGATCCAGAAACTGTACGCAACTCGACTGTTTTAACTTATATTGAACGTCGTAAAGGTTATCTTGAAGTTGCTGATTGGATGGAAAAGCATGGATATGATCGTGAGGTAGAAAAATGTAAATATCGCCACGAAAAACTCAAAGCGGGTGGTTCAATTATGAGACGAACAACTATTGTTCCTCGTAATTATATTGGAGCATTTGTTGGTCATTATCCATCTTGTCTTGCGCATCCTATTGAAGATCGTTATATTAATTATCGCGAAGCTATGTCTATTATGGGATTGCCCGAGGACTTTGAGTTATTAGATCCAAAAAAGAATACAAACCATATTTGCCAAAATGTTCCAGTTCAAACTGCGACCGATATGGCTACTGAAGTTGTGGCTTATCTTAATGGTGAAAGAAAAATGGTTGACACGGATTATATTTTGCAGTATAATCATCAACAAAGGGCGGAATACGTCGAAAAGCAAAATACGTTGGAGGCGTTTATTTAATGCAGCAAAATAATGTATCTATTGAAGAATTAAGAAAACATTCTATATTTGTAGGCTCACCAATGTATGGTGGTCAATGTGCTGGATCATATTCTAAATCTTGTACTGATTTGGCTATGATTTGTACTGCTAACGGAATTAGTCTAAGATTCTATTATCTCTTTAATGAAAGTCTTGTTCAAAGAGCTCGTAACTATGTAGTTGATGAGTTTTTGAGATCTGACTGTACTCATCTAATGTTTATTGACTCTGATATTGGTTTTAATGCTCGTGATGTTCTATCTTTGCTCGCATTACAAATTACTGATCCAGAAAAATACAATATCGTTACTGGCCCTTATCCTAAGAAAACTATTGCTTGGGAAAAAATTCAAAAAGCTTCGAAGCTAGGATTAGCCGACCAAAATCCATTTGAATTGGAAAAGTACACCGGTGACTATGTATTTAATCCAGTACAAAAAGGAGGCAGCTTCCAACTGGGTGAGCCACTAGAAATTAGTGAAGGCGGCACAGGATTTATGCTTATTCCACGAGAAACATTTACTAAATATGCTGCAGCATATCCTGAATTGAGCTATCTACCAGATCATGCTCGTACAGAGCAGTTTGATGGCTCAAGAGAAATTACAGCTTATTTTGATTGTATGATCGATCCAAATACTAAACGTTATCTGTCAGAGGATTACTTCTTTTGTCGTAAAGCTGCAGCTATTGGTTTACGTACTTGGATGTGTCCTTGGATGCAATTACATCATATTGGTACATATATCTTTAAAGGCAACATGGGATCTATCGGTCAGCTAGGTGTTTCAGCAACCGCCGATTCCACAAGTAATGCTAAACATTATAAAAAGCAAGCAGCACAAGCAGCACCTCAACAACCAGTAAAACAAGCCAATAGGGCTGAAAGGCGCCGCGCTGAAAAACTAGCAAAGAAAAATGGTTGACAGTATACCTAAATCGTGATAGAATTAAAATGTAATGAAACAAGGAGTTCCTATATTATGCAATTTTCTGAACAAGCTCTTACAGTTCTAAAGAGCTTCTCTACTATTAACAAATCCATTTTAATGAAACCGGGTAACGTTCTCAAAACAATTACTCCTGAGAAAACGCTCGTTGCTCAAGCTACAATCCCAGACCAAATTCCTTCGGGTGCATGTATCTATGATTTGTCAAGATTTTTATCAATTTTGTCACTTCATAACCAACCAGACGTCGAGTTTCACGATAAATACTTCGTGATCAGTGAAGGCAAGCGACGCACAAAGTATGCCTTTGCAGATGTTTCCATGATACACACCGCGCCTGATAAGGAAATTACAATTCCTGCAGCAGACGTTGTTGTCAACGTCACATGGGAAGATTTGCAGTCGGTGCTTAAAGCCGCCGGCGTTCTTCAGTTTACTGAAGTTGCATTTGTTGGTCAAGAAGGAAAAGTCTATCTCAAGGCTGTTGATACTAGTTCAGCCAATGCTGATGACTATGGGATTGAGATTGGCGAAACTGCTGACGAGTTTACGATTGTTATTAAAACAGACAATCTTAAACTTCTTCCGCAGAATTATCAGGTTACTCTTTGCGCAAAGGGTATCTCTGAATTTAAAGGAGAAAGTGCAACATATTTTGTTGCAATTGATACAAAGTCGACTTATCAGAAAGGATAAAAAAGATGAATGAACAAGTAGAAGACGCACAGGTTGTTGGCGAACAGCAACAACAAGAACCGGTACAGTTGTCTATGCAAGATATTGCTACATTCGTGCAAATCATTGATTTAGCGTCTCGCCGTGGTGCTTTTGAAGGCCGCGAAATGGCAGGAGTAGGTGTTCTCCGTAACAAAACGGAAATGTTCCTACGTCAACAAGCTCAAATGCAAGGTCAGCAACCACCACAAGGACGTATGCCTGAGGCACCAGCTGATGTTCCAAATGGACCTATGGCCGATAAGGTAGTACAATAATGGTGGGGGCTAATAGCCCCTTCCTTTTCTTTTATATTATGATTATGGTGAATGAATGCTTAATGCAAAACAAAATGAAGTGCTCTGGGTTGAGCGCTATCGCCCGCAGGTAATTGCGGATACTATTCTTCCCGAAAAAACTAAATCAATGTTTAAAAAGTTTGTTGCGGACAATAATGTTCCCAACCTATTATTGACTGGTGGTCCAGGTGTTGGTAAAACTACCATCGCAAAAGCTATGCTTGAAGAACTAGACTGCGATTATAAAATCATGAATGGCTCGTTGAATGTTAATATCGATGCTATTCGTTATGACATTTCTACATACGCATCGGCAGTATCTCTGCAAGGTGGTCGTAAATATGTAATCTTTGACGAAGCTGATTATCTTAATGCAGCTAATGTTCAACCAGCTCTCCGCAATTTTATTGAAGAATACTCTTCTAATTGTGGATTTATTTTTACTTGTAACTTTAAAAATCGTATTATTGCACCTCTTCGTTCCCGTCTATCTGAAGTTGATTTTACAATTGAAACATCAGATCGACCTAAACTTGCAATGCAGTTTATGAAACGAGTGCAAGGAATTCTTGAACAAGAGCAAGTTGAATATGACCAAGCTGTCGTTGCTAAAGTTATCCAAAAACACTTCCCAGATTTCCGTCGTGTATTGACAGAATTACAATCTTATTCAGCATCCGGTAAAATTGATGAAGGTATCTTTGTTAACCTCAAACAAGAGTCGATGGATGAACTCTTTCGTTTGCTTAAGGAAAAGAATTTTACTGACATGCGCAAATGGGTTGCAAAGAACTCAGATCAAGACATGAATGAAATGTTCCGTCGTATCTATGATATGGCTACAGATAAAGTTGAGATGAGATCTATGCCGGGTTTTGTCGTGACTCTTGCTGACTATATGTATAAAGCAAACTTTGTTGCAGATCTTGAGATAAATATGGTTGCGTTCCTCACGGAAGTCATGATCGAAACGAGCTTTAAATGACAGACATTGCACCAATAGCGCCAATACAAGTTGTAAGTAGTTATGTGGAAAACTATAACAACGGTAAATATGATATTACTTCATCTGTAAAACACATAAATGATAATGGCGCGACAAGAATACAAAGCGTAGATATTATTCGTTACGATGGCCACGGTAATCTTATAAGACAAACCCCTCCGCCTAAAGTGGATATTAGCACATGAGCGAGTGGATGAAAAAACTGATAGGTATGCATACCTGTTGGAATTGTGAAAGTTATATTGATAAAAAAAGTATTTACAAAGTAACGGTTGATACGCTTGAAGGTCCATTGAATTTAACTATGTGCCAAAAGTGTGCTGAAAGCTTTGACGAAATGTTAAAAGAGTTGGAGGAAGCCATTGAAGAAAGAAATAAGTCCTTTTGATTTTATGAATGCAGTCTCCTTGACAAAGGAAGATCTCATTGGCAACAGTGACAATCCGGATATGACTGAAAAAGAATATAATGCTTATATTATAAATCGAGGATTTGCCAACTTTCAAGATACAATTCTTCATGCCAATGAAATGAATCAACGAGCTAATTTATTTGACCGAGCTCAATTTGATTATTATCGTGGTTCACTGCGCAAGCGTAAACGCTTTTCTAAATGGCCTAAGGCAGACAAGAATAATGACTTGGACGCTATTCAACAAGTATACAAATGTAATCGCACAATAGCTAAATTATATCTAAAAGCATTGTCACCTGACGATTTAAAAACCGTACATGAACGATTGTATACCGGGGGAATGGGTAAATAATAAATAAACCAGATGGTCATGGTGACGCATCAGCATATAACTATAATAAAAAAGGTGCTGTGTAATAATGCAAGATGAGAATATTTTTAAAGGTGTCGGTGTAGAGATTTCATTACCATCGGCCGATAGCTTTTTAAAGGTTAAAGAAACTTTAACGCGTATTGGTATTTCGTCGCGTAAAGAAAGAAAGCTTTATCAGTCGTGTCATATTCTACACAAACAAGGACGCTATGCAATTCTACATTTTAAAGAGTTGTTTATCCTTGACGGAAAGAATGATACATTTAGTGACGAAGATAAAGCACGTAGAAATACAATTGTTAACTTATTAGAAGAATGGGATTTATTGAAAGTGGTAGAGAACGAAAAATCGCAAGATCCAGTTGCACCACTTAATCAAATTAAAATATTATCTCATAAAGAAAAAGACAACTGGATATTGGAAGCAAAATATAATATTGGGAAAAAATAATGATTAATGTGAAAGCCTCCATTAAAAATGGAGAACGTTTGAAATCTTATAATGCTTGGAATAAAGAAATGCCAGTCGTGGTAAAAGGTGTAGGAGGTAACGTTGATTCATTTCAGCTGCCTCCTATGGTTCGTGTAGCTATCCCGGTAGATCAAACTATTAATGGACCTGCATACATTTATATAGATCAAGAAGCGGCCGTTAAAAAAGGTTTAGCTTTGGTAACTGGCGTACAAATTGTTAATGAAGCTTCTTCCACTGACGAGCTTTATATTAAAAACATATCAGATAGCTTAGTTACTATTTCTAACGGTGACGTTTTAGCACAGGTATAAATTGGAGGTTTCATTACATTAACGTAAGGAAACAACCATGTTCAAGAAATTAGTACTACTAACTACACTACTGTTCCCTGCTACAGTTATAGCACAGGAAGATACGTCAAAGCAATTTTACACAATGAATGGTTGTGACCGCTGGGATAAAGTTGCGACTAAAATGGCTAAATACGAGGAAACTGTTTTAGCAACAGGGTCTATAGTTCAATTTCATGCATCAGGTCAGCCATTTGCTGGTCACATGCTTTTTCAGGTAAATCAAGATACTGGAACTTGGACACTTGTAAGTCTTTGGAATGACGGAACTGCCTGCGTTGTCGCTGTTGGAAAAGAATTCACACCTTTCAGTTTAAGTGAAAAAAATAAAGAAACATATTGACATTTGAAAAAAATGTATTATATATAGTAATAGGACGCCACAATGGGTCCTGTAAAACAATCTTGCTTAATTAAAAGGAGATAGCAAAATGAATACACGTACATTTACTACAGAAATGTTTAATGACCCTTTCTTCATCGGTTTCGATCGTATGGTAGACAGAATGAGAGCACAAACTCCAGGTCAAACAAATTACCCTCCCTATAATATTGTCAAAACGGATGAAAACCAGTATGAGCTGCAATTAGCAATTGCTGGGTTTACTCAGGACGATCTTGAGATCGAACTGAAGGAAGGCATCTTGTCTATTGAAGGTAGAAAAGAAGGCGAAGACGAAAAGAATTATATCCATAAAGGAATTTCAGCTCGCGCCTTCCGTCGTACATTTACATTAAATGACACAATTGTCGTAAATGGTGCAGATCTAACTGATGGTATTCTAACCGTTGAGTTAGAAAATATTATTCCAGAAGAAAAGAAACCACGTAAGATCTCAATTGGTCGTCGTGAACCTGAACTTCTAGTCGAATAAATAAAAACCTGGAGGGTGAAAGGCCCTCCATTCACACATAACACAGGAGAAATAAAATGTTTTCAACAGATTATCTAACAAACGTATGGATCGATGCGGTCCAAAATGCAAAAACAACTTGGGTTAATACTTGGGTTAAAGATGAAGCAATGAGTGCACCTTTGCACGCTTTCATCAAAGCACAAACAGAATTCACAAAAGAAGCTATGAAACAAACCAGCGCGTTTTCAAACGCAGCAGGTACTGCAATGGCGACTACAATTAAATCATGAGCGGCGCAATGAGTAAAAACCCTTTTGAGATCCGTTCTGAAATGCTACAACTTGCTAAAGATTATATGGATCAGCAATATTATATGAACAAAGAGTTTGCTGAAAAAATGTTTGAAGCAGGCAAAATGCAAATGGAAGAAATGCAAAAAGCCACAGAGATGTATAGTATGGAAGAATTGATGGAAAAAGCCAAGGAGATGTATAGCTTCGTATCAAAGAAAGACTAAAATGTTCTTTAAATGGCACGAAAAGAAATATGAACAAGTCCGAAAGTGGCTAGGATGGAGTCATTACCAAATGGCATGGCTCGGAGGACTAAAAGGTTTAATCTACGGATTAATTATAGGATATTTCATATTTTAGGAAGGAGCCTTCGGGCTCCTTTTTTAATGCAAGAATCCAAAGCCAGCATCTGACATATAGTCCCAGGTACCGCCGCCGCCACCACCAAATATGTTGTTGACTGCAATATTAGGAGCTGGGGCAGCTTGATTTATAACAGTTGGGCCACCTTGGTTATATACAATTTGGCCGTCCGCAGTTCTTCTTAGGTTTGGCTGCATAGCTAATAATCTATTAACTAAGTCAGTATTTTTCATTTCTATATTATTGAGTTGAACTGGATCTCCCATTTCATCATAAGTAACAAGACCACCTGTTAAAGGATTAAACCCTGTATTTCTCATAATACTATAAAGGCGCGCAGCTCTTTCACGAGCAGGAAGGTTTTCCAATTGAGATCTTAATTGTTGCAAACGACCCAAAGCGTCTTCATCCGCTTTCTCTGCTCTTATTTTTTCAAAATCTTCTACAGTAGGTCCTCCGGTAGGAGAACCAATTGAATTTTTATATGAATCTTGCCAAGCTTTTAACAAATCTTGTCTTGCTTCAGGACGAATTTCTCCAGCATTAATTGCGGCGGTTAAAAATTCATTGTATCTGTTAGACCCTCGAGTAAAATATGAGTCTATTTCAGATTGCATCAAGTTTCTGCCTAAAGGACCATTTTGGTTTTTTCCAATTATTCTTCCGTTTTCGTCAATTATCCATCCGGCCTGGCGCATTGCGGAAAAATACATTTCTTGCTCGGCTAAGTATCTTTCTCTATCCCTGTCATATGTAGCGTCAGATCCAGTGACTTCCCCGGTTCTATAAAATGTGCCTTGTATTGCTCTTTGCTGTGCTGGGGTTAAGCTTTTCCACATTTCAGTCTGTGTAATTTCATTAAATCGATTTACCTGATCTGTTGAATATCGTGGAAACTTAGCAAGTTCGTTTTGTATATATTCTACTCTGCTTTTAGCCGCAGAATCCTCAAACATTTTATCAACTTCAGCAATTTCTCCTGCAATTCTAGCTTCATTTTCGGCTTTCTTCTTTTTCCAGAATTCCCAGGCTTTAAAACCAAGAGTAACAGTTGCGCCAATTACAGCACCAATGAGAGCTCCCTGTGGACCAAACATGAATCCAATTGAAGCACCCTGCATAGCTGCAGAGGCAACATCTAGACCAGCCTTAGCTAGATCTCCTTTTGTATATCCACCGATTTCGTCATCTGACCATTTTTGCTTATCAACCCATTCTCCTACTTGATTAACAGCATAAGATGTTCCAGCTAAAACCAAACCTAATGCGGAGAGTTTTACAAAACTTCTTAATCTGCTTCTTCTTTGAGCTACTGCATTATCACTATCTGCAGCATTTAAAAGTCCGCCGAGCCCTGCAGCTGTTATTACCGCAGCGCCAACAGTAGGACCACTTAAGCTTCCTAAAATAGTCCCTAATGGATCTTCAAGAAAATTTATAAAACTTTGAGCACCAGCTGCAATAGAGCTAGCTATTGATGTCATGTTGGTGGTCATTGTAGCCCAGTCTATATCTTCAAAAAACTTTGTAAACCCACCTTCAGTTTGTGCATCAAAGAAACCGCGCGCTAATTCAAAGATAGCAATACCGCCGACAGCACCCAATAAACTTTTAATTACAAATGATTTAAATCCGCCCATCATTCCTGATAGCATACTACCAATAGAACCAACTTCTTCTTTTACCGCTTTACTACTATCTTCGGTCTTTTTAGAGGAGTCGTCGTCGTCTTTTTTCCTCTGATCATCTTCACGTGCTTTTTGCGCTACCTCATCCAGCTCGCGTTCTCTTGCAATGCGCGCCTGTGTTCTTTTATCTACGTCTAGTGTTTCTCGTAATATATCTGTTTGTGCCCTAAGTTCTAGGTTGATGCTTTTAAAAACACCACTAAATTTATCTAACTTAATGCTTACAGCTTTTATAGAGTTTGTACCAGAATTTCTTGTAAGTTTTCCTTCTTGCTTAAGCCTTTCTAAAATGGCTAAAGTTTCTGGTGACATTTCGTTTGGGCCGGCCATTTATTTACCTTTGTTGACGTTCTTGTTGTTGCTCTACATGATCTAACAGCATACCAAAATATAAATCTCTTTCATAAGGCATCATAGCTTCAATCTCTGTTATAGAGTATTTATGGTGCTGTGCCATAGCGAATATAATCTGGTAAAAGTTTGCCAAATTAATATGGCACAGCATTAGAGAAAAAAACTTCGCATTCCCTCTATTACGAATGTTTGCTCTTTACCTTCTTTATTTGTATATTTTGTCTCATGCCGTAATCTTGGCATAGTTTCAAAGAAAGTTTGAATTTTTTTAATAACGTCACCTTGCATACTTTCCATAAACGCATCAATGTCTTTTTGTCCATAATCTTTAAATCTATGAATTTCATCATCAGATGCGATATAATCTAAGCAAGAAACCATAACAAAATAATCTGCTAATGGATCATCTGGATTCATTTCAAAAATTTGAATGAATTCGTTAATGCTTGGATACTTTAGGAATAGTGAATATTCATCATTAATTGGAATTTTGTTAGAATGTTCTTCTTTAACTTCCAATTTCATCTGGTCTAGATCAATAGTAAGAGAAACATCTTCCTCCGTATCCGGATCTTTAACCTGGAATTCAATTGTGTTATTTACTGATTTTGCTCTTAGCTGAAGTAGTATATACTCAACGTCAAACATTGGAAGTTCTTCTACGTCAATATCCATAACGCAGTTATTAACGATTTGTTTTATTGCTAAAAGTTCTTGTCCTGGCTCATTGGCTTCTTGAGCTACTAACAATATTTTTTCTTCCTTAACAGTGAAAGGTCTATATTTAATATTTTTCTTTGTTGAAGGAAGAACCGTTTCAAAAACGGGTAAGTCGATTTTTGGTAATGCCATAATTTATAATCCTCAATTTATTTAAATAGATTCGTTATTTGATCCCATGCGTTGCTGACTCTATTAACTCTATTTACCGCATCTTGTAAGCTATCTGGTAGACTAAATCCTAAATTAAATGTTTGTCCGATTACACTAACACTAGATAATAAGTCAAACAATCCATTTCCTCTATTTAATCTTGTTGTTGGTGAGCCTGTAATTTCACCTTGATATTCTATACTGTCATATTGGAAACCAACTCCCATAACAGCAACACCCTCAGAACTCCAGTTTAAGTCAACATCACCTAAGGCTATTGGAAATACTTTATTTAATCTTGTTAGATAGTATCCGTCGTTAGCATAAGTAGTATAATGCTTAATTGTACAAGTTGCACAATACTCGTCTCTGTATCCTACCTCATACGGTAACATTCCATTATATTCAGAAAAGTTACCAGCAGCTGTACTATAGTTAACTACTCTTTGCATCCAAGAATGAAATAAACTTTTAATTTGGTGGTTAGAATCCAGCATAAACTGACAAGCCAATTGATCATGCGACATGCCAGTGATGTAAGTTTTTGCTTTGCCACCTACAGGCTGATACGTCGCGGTGTCGGCTTGCATTCCCGGTATTGCCGCAGATGAACAAAACAGTGTAAGGTCTCTAGAATCCATTTCTGAATTAGGTGCCCAACCATTTCCGAATGTGAATGTTACTTCAAAAAGGTTAGCGTGAGAAGGTCCACCGTATTTGTGAATACCAGCTTTAAATTCATTTATTTTAAAAGCCATTTATCGTCCTACTATTTTTGATCGTGAGTCTAAATAAACTTTTCGCTTATTAGCGCCCACAAACTTAGCCGTTGGTAAAAATAAAGCAATATCCCATTCTGTAGGGTGAATATAAACTAACTTAGATCTTACTTGACTATTTAAATAATGTTTAACAGTTGGTTTAAAAAACCTAAACTTTGAAGCACTTTCTAAAATGTCATAAGAAATTCTTAGTTTAGTATTCTCATTATATGTTTCATTCGTTGTTACGGTGTATAATTGGTCCATTAACCTAGCTCGCATGGGAGGAGACAGGTAATGCATGTTAATTCCCAAAAATCCACCTTTAGCTTTATTTATGGGAAAAATTAAAGGATATCGATCATAGTATGGTAAGGTCTTTTTATGCTTAGGGTCATAAGAAAATGTGTACATATGACCCATTTTAAAAGTGGTTTCCATCCTTTTAGAATCAGCTTGTCTTATAAATTTACCTTCACCAACTTTAGAGGCTGTCACCTGTCCTGCTTGAGCTCTAAACCAATCGCGAGCCTGTTGAGTTTTTGCAGGAACTTGTCCAGCATTAACCCCAGCTTGCAGAATGTCCGACATTAATTTGGTTGCCATTTATTTTATTCCTAAATCTCTTTCTGTCATTATCATAAATTGCCAACCTCTATCTGCACAATAATTTCTCGCAGCTTTCCATTTGGCTTCATTAATCCCATATGTTTTAACCTCATTTAGATATCTTCTAGATAATCCGCCTTTGGCTGTATTCTTTTTACTTATATCAGGTGGCTTCGTTTGAGATGCCGGTTTTATTTCAATCATCATTGTTTTATTTTTACCACTAGGATCTTTTTTACAAACAATTACATCTGGGAAATATCTATGGCGTCTGCCATCTATAGGTGACACATATGGAACAACTACTTCCTCAGATTGCCACCATAGTACTTCAGGGTGTTGATCAAGTGTACTAAAAAATCTCAATTCCCATGATGATCTATAAATAATTTTAGTTGGATCACCTTTATATTTGCTAGGGTTTTTAGGCCTAAACCTTCCCTTATAAGCCACTAGTCACTCCATATTCTCAATATAAATAATCCATAGTATTTATAAAAAGGTAGTATAATGCCGAACCAAGATTTGGGCGTAACGCCCGCCAAGGTATCAAAGTTAGAATCAATAAGAAACAGTAATCGGAATATGCATAGCAACAGCGGGATGTTATCATTTCCATCTAGACCGTATGCGCACTCATTTTTAATGGTTTTTGAAGAATATCAATATACACCTCTTGGAAAATACGGTGTTCTTAGTCCAAAAGTTGAAGCAAAAACAGGGCGCGCTGTTAGTTCATCTCTTAGAGGTTCATCGGCAATAGAACTACCGTTTCCAACAAGTCTTTTAGATGAAACAGCTTTAAATGTTGGGCCATTTGAGCGCAGTATGGTTGCAGAAAACATTGCAAATAAATTAGCACCATTTATTAATTCTAATAATGAAGCTGATTTAAAAACGACGTTAAATAACATCGGTGCTGGGGTGCAGAATACTTTAAGTAGCTTTATGAGCTCAGTTGATGCTCAAGGTGGATTTGGTGAATCAGCAACGAATTTGGTAAAAAGCGCGACGCAAGGTTTACTAGGAACGCAAACGGGCGATATTATTTCAGGTGCATCATTTCTATTGAGATCTTATGCGCCTAATCTGTTTGGCGGTACTGTTGGCTCTACTATTGACAATGTAACTGGTCAAACTATTAACCCAAGGATGACATTAGCATTCCAAGGTGTTCAATTAAAAAACCATAACTTATCTTGGCAGTTATTTCCAGAAAATCAAAAAGACTCTGATATTATCAGAAATATTATAAGTCAATTAAAAATTAGTTCTTTACCAGCAGTTCAAGATTTGCCAGGTATTAATAGAGCATTTTTAAAATACCCATCTATTGTAAAACCGTATCTGTTGGGTGTTAACCCAGGCTATTGGTTTCAATTTAAGCCTTGTATGATTTCAAGTGTATCAGTGGATTTTGGTGGTGGCGGTATTGTATCTGTTATTAAAGGTGGTAAGCCAACTGCTGTTACCATTTCAATACAGTTAATGGAACTAGAGATTCATACACAAGAAGATTATACTGGTGGTGGTGCAAGTATTGCTGGACCGCAGGGCGCGACCATAGATCAACAACTGCAGCAAATGGATAGTAGTGTTACAAGCTTCTTGGGTGGATTTGGCGGGCCGCCAGCAAAAACTAGCTCAACAACAGTTATACCGCCCAACGGCAGATAATAAACAAACGAAGGAATATCATAATGTCAAAATATTTCGATGAATTTCCAATTATAGAATATGAGGGTAAACAAATTCGCGATATCACTCGTAGAAATACTTTAATGAAAAGTGTTACTACTAATCCTTTAGTTTATCTTCCATACACAGTACAAGATGGAGAGAAACCAGAGGATATTGCTAATTGGTACTATGGTTCCACAGATTATACATGGTTAGTATTAATGGCAAATAATATTGTAGATCCATATCACCAGTGGCCAAAAAACGTTGAAGATTTTAACAATTATATGATTAAAAAATACGAAGCCGAAAGCGGCAAAGAAGGCCCTGAAGTTTTACAATGGGCACAAGATGAAGATAGACAAGATAACGTTGTCTATTATTATAAAGAGGTTTAAAAATGGCTGATGTAATTAGGTTAGCTCCCGACTCATTCCGTACGATATATCTACGAAGAGAAGACCGTGTCATTTTGTTAACAGAAACCGGGAGAAGAATTTTTATCAAGCGTATTATTCCTGACGAATGGGTTCCTTACAGAATTTATGAACAAGAGGAAGCTCTTAATGATAATAAAAAAGAGATCTTCTTATTTGACAGAAAATACTTACCGCAGATTACAGACGAGTTTATTCAAAAAATAAGAAATAATGCCTAGAGATTTTAATAATTCAAGTTATACAATAACTTCTGCTAAGTTATATTCATATGGTAATTCAAAGCCGTTCGATTTAGACGGCTTTATTACTCAAGTTCATTTTACTCAATCAATGGACATGGCTAGTTATACTTGTGTTATTGTGGTGACTGATGCTATTGGTATTGCAGAAAATTTACCAATTAGAGCAGAAGAGCGCATTGACTTGCAGCTTTCAGTTGATGACCTTCAAAGTCCATTAAAAGTACAACTTCAGATTTATAAAGTTAGTGATCTCACAATCGGTGATAACAGTGCTACGGTATCTTTTACTGCACATTGCATTTCTACAACATCATTTAATATGATGAAAAGAAGAATTACAAAACACTATAAAGGAACAACTGAAAAAATTGCAAAGGAAATGTTTGATGAATATATTGGAAAGGTGGGTAGCAAATCTGACATAGATCCTGATTATAAATCAAATGGAGTAATAAGAGGCTCAACATTTCCGTATGCAGTGGTCAGATATGAACTTCAAGGAGAAAGAGAAAGATTTTTCTTTGTGCAGCCTGGCGCAAGTATTTTGAATTTTATTATTCCTAGATATACACCAGTTAAAGCAATGGATTTTCTAGCTGCTAAATCTTATCAACCAGAAACAGCATCACATACTTTTAGATTTTTTGAAAATTGGATTGGTTATTATTTTGTTACTGACGAGTTTTTCTTTGAAAGAGCAAAACAAAATAAATCTGCTATTCAGTTATTTTATTCTCCAACTGCTTCATCAGATTATACTGATACTGAGTCACAAATCGGAAGAATTGACAGTCTTTCTAATCCTGAAAGAGGTCTAAATACTGGGAAAGATATATTTAGTGGAAAATATATGGCAGACGTGTTTGAAATTGATCTGCTTAAAAGAACAACTCGTATAGAAAAATTTGATTATTTAAAAGACGGTACTAAGTTCGTAGACGCAACTGGTAATACTAGAAAATTATCTAGTATGCCACATACTGAGCAGTTTATTAAAGATACATTCACGGAAGAAAATTCGCATAGATATATAATTGTAAGAGATTATCAAAGCGCAGAAGATTTGCCTTCAACGTTAAAAGCTGAAACTCATTATGCTGAAATAGCATTAAAAAGAGACTCGTACCGCGGTCATTTAATGGATATGGTTGTTAATGCAGAATTAAGAGGTCGTGCAGATATTACTCCAGGAAGAATTATAGATTTAAGCATATCTGCATCCGGAGGTAATTCGGCAGAAAAACACAACCAATTAGCAGGCAAATATTTAGTATATGGAACTAGACATGCCTTTGTAAATTTTGAATTGAAAACTTCTTTAACATTAGTTAAATACGATTGGAGTACAACATAATGGAAGCTGGAATTGGTATTGCAAATCCTTTATTTTTTATAGGCGTGGTTGAAAATTGTATCGATCCTCGTAATGAAGGACGTGTTCAAGTTCGAGCATTTAGTGTGCACGGAACTCTAGAAGAAATTCCAACAGAGCATCTACCTTGGGCTATTTGTATGAAAGGTGATTATACACCAAATGGCCAAATGATACCGGAGCTAAATGATTTTGTTTTTGGTGTTTTCTTAGATGGAAGGGATGCTCAAACTCCTATGATAATGGGATTAATTCCTACTCAATTTGCTGAAGCACCAAACCCTGAGAAAAACGGGTGGGGCACGAAAGTTGGCACTCACCATTCTAGCGAAGATAGACTTGCTAATGGCTCAAAACCACAAAATTTTGGCCAACCTCAACAAGACAGACTTGTCCGCGGTGAAAATATTGAAGAAACTTATGTTATGGAACAATCAGTGGCTGCGATAGATGTTGAAAAGGTTGCTGAGGGTGCTGTTGCTTGGAAAGAACCACAGCCAGCGTACGCTGCTCAATATCCATTTAATAAAGTTTGGAAAACGTCAGAGCACGTTATTGAATTAGACGACACTAAAAACAACGAGCGTATTATGATTTGGCATAAAGCTGGGTCCTATATACAAATTGACTCTAATGGTAGTATGACCACCAGATCTACTGGAGATAAGTTTGATGTTAATAAAACCGGTCAACATGTTTATATCGGCGGACAATCTAATGTGACCATTATGGGTCACACATATATGTATCACGACGGAAATGTTACACAAGAGATTAACGGTGATTATAAACAAATTATTCACGGTAACCATTATGTCGGTGTTGGAGGGCAAGGTAACTTCAATATTAGCGACTCTCTGCAAATAAAATCAAACGATATGATGTTAGATGCTCATAATGGTACGATGGGTATATACGCAAAGGATACTCTTAATATTCAGTCTAAATTAGATATGAATTTAAAAGCAAATAAAACATGGATTGATGCGGCTGCCGATCTTAACGTTTGGGCCGATAATCTTTATATGACTGGCGAAAGCGATGCCAACCTTTATGGTGCAGCAAATGTTCAAATTGGAGGAGGAGCAGAGGGCCAAGTTAGTATTTCTGCTGCTACAGTTGCAATAGACGATGTAGTCACTATGGCAAACGGCGAGGCAGACTCTGCTACAGGCGGAGAGCAAGGCGTGGGTGCCGCTAGAACAGAATTACCTGAGCCTCCAGCTAAATCGACGGCAACGACCGCAGATAAAAGAACAACGGAGCCGGTTACTTCAGCTGGTATTACAAGCGTTGATGAAGGAGTAATTGTCTAATGTCAAAATGTCCTGATCTTGATTTTAATACAAATTTTAGAACTACAAACACTGTATCCTTATTTAATACTGGAGCTACGGGATCTTATACGAATGCGAATGGTACTTGGTCTTTAGATCAAGTAGCTGTTATTGAAAATCAGTTTTTAAATAATATAGTAACTAAACTTGATAGTAATGAGCTTATTGATGCGGTTGCTGAGTTCGGTGACAAAGAATTTTATGGATCGGTAAATAATTTAAATAATGCATTTAGTACTAATATTAATATAAAAGAATCAGTAACTAATTCAGATGGAACAGCTAGAGAAGGTTACGAGGTAGTTTTTGGTATTATTGAAAAAGGAAGAAAAATAACACCTTTTGAAATGGCTTTGTTTATGAAAGATTATTATTATGATCCTACTAGCGTTAATAATGCAATAAATGGGAATAATACAGACAGCTTTTTATCAAGCTTAAATGACTTTTATAACGGAAGCTTTTTAAATAGTATTATGGGCGGTTTCTGTAGTGCGTTGCCAAACATATTTGGTGTTTTTGCTTTATTTGATGAGATACAAAAAGTTGCTGGTAAAGCATTAGCTATTCTATCTAAAATTAAAAACTTTGAAAATCCTTTAAAAGCTTTTTTTGATGCTTTAAAAGTTGAAGCCTTAATTACTAAAATTAAAGATCAGATTACTAAGGTTATTGATAAAACAATTAATAAAGTTAAAAAAATGGTTGAAAACTTTAGCTTAGATAAAATGTTTAAGCAAGCAGAAGTTTTTATTAATCAGACGATTGCTCAAAATGTAATGAAAATTAAAGAAGAAGTTATGAATTTCTTCGATGGCGATTTTATTAATAATGTAAAAGAAAAAGCTAAAAACTTAATAGATTATGCTTGTAATTTATTAAAAAATCCAACGTTAGAGCAAATTCTATTTTTAATGGCTAGATTTTGTGGTTTAGCCAATAATATTGCTCAAGTATTTGAAGACGCTAAAAAACCATTAGATCAATTTGTACAAAAATATAAAAGAAATTATGGCATCGTCAAAAGCTCTTCAGCCGTGAACACAGGTGCGGCCATTGAAAATGGTGCGAGAAGATACAGTGATGAAAAACGCACAGAAGAGATAAATAGAATGAACGAGGACCTTTATAAGCAACCAATTACTGATGATACTATTGTACCAAATACAGACCCACCGGTAACATATGGCGATCTCAAAACGGGTAGAATAGACCCCGTTTATCTTGCCGACGATGCTGCATATGGAGTTAAAAAATATGGTGAAAGATTAAAATTAGAATACCCGCCTACACCTGAGGAACTTGCGGCGATACCTAATTTTGATGATTTAATTGATGGCAAAGATCCTAGATTTGTATTAACTAAGGGTGGTGCTTATCGGTACTATAAAGAAAAACCAGGCGGTGCTTCTCAAATGTGGTGGAAATGTGGACAATTAGAACGAGTAATGTTAATGAGGTTACAGAAACAGTTTGGAAAACGAATAACGATTTTGAGTGCCTTCAGGGGTGATGGTTATAATGAACATATTCGCAAAAATGGCAGCGGCGCTGTTGACAAAAGTGCACATACAAACGGAAGAGCTTTTGACTGCACTTGGAGTGGATTTAACGCAACGTCAATTAAGAACTTTAAAGCAATTGCTGTAGCTGTTGGATTTAATGGAATAGGAACCTACATAGGGGATGGCTTCATTCATGTTGATACTAGAACAAAAATTGTTAACCCAGATGGACTTATGTTTTGGGACGGATAAATGGTAGTTAACTTATTAACTGGAAACAGTAAGAAAATTAATTTATATTCTGATTTCAAGAAAGATCTTGAGATCAGTCCTTTGTCTGATGATTTAACGTTATTAAAAGATGAGGATGCCGTAAAGGAATCTATTAAAAATCTTATTTTAACCGACCGCGGTGAAAGATTATTCCAACCCAACCTCGGTGGTAATATTAAGGCAATGTTATTTGAAAACATCACCCCCGGCTCATTAAAATTTATAGAAGAACAAATTACTACAACAATTAAATTACACGAGCCAAGAGCAGAATTAATTGGCGTTACTGTTGGAACAACGAGAGACGAAAATACTGTAGCAGTCCAAGTAGAATTTTATATAACAAACCGAGAAGCGCCAGTAGAGCTAAGTGTATTTTTAGAGAGGACACGATAAGATGGCTAAATTAAATCTTGCTGAATTAGACTTTCAGTCAATTAAAGAGCAGTTTAAAATCTTTCTGCAAGATCAAACGCAGTTTAAAGATTACAACTTTGACGGCTCAAATATGAGCGTCCTTTTAGACGTCTTAGCATATAACACTTATCAAAATAACTTTTATACTAATATGGCAATCAATGAGATGTTTATCGACTCGGCCGTATTAAGAAACTCCGTTGTCTCGCATGCAAAAGAATTAAATTACTTACCAAGATCTCGCAAATCAGCAAGAGCTACAGTAACGGTTAAAATTTTAGATGATACTATAACTGGTACAACTGTCGTAATTCCTCAATACCAAAGTTTTAGTGCTACATATCTTGGAAATAATTACGAATTTATAACCGATAGAGTACACATTGCAAAGGCTTCGTCACCAGGAGTTTATGAAAGTGAAGAAATTACGCTGTACGAAGGATCTATTCTTACAAGCTTTGAGCGTGAAGGTTTCTTTATTGACGATGACGGTGTTTTAAGAGTTAATCTATCTAACGAAAATTGTGATACCGACTCTATTGAAGTATTTGTTGATGCCGAAGCAACCGAAGATACAAACATTTTTGTAAGAAAAAATGATGTATTTGGCGTTGGAGCATTGGATAAAGTATTTTATGTTGAACCATATTTTGATGGACGTTATTCTGTTTATTTTGGCAGAAACGTATTTGGATATCAACCAACAGAACTAGAAGATGTTCGCGTAAAATATAGAGTTACATCGGGCGCCGAAGCAAATGGTATTCAATCATTTACAGCCCAGATTACAGAAAATGGAGCCACAGTTGTTACTACAGTAACTAAAGCCCAGGGTGGGTCAGACCAGGAATCGACTGAAAGTATTCGCTTTACAGCTCCTAGAGCTTTGCAAATTCAAGAACGCGCTGTTACTCAATCGGACTATGAGCAATTGTTAAAAAATCAATTCCCAGAGATCGTGGCTGTTGCTGCATATGGTGGAGAAAAATTAGAACCTCCGCAATATGGTAAAGTTGCAATCTCAGTTTATCTGGGTCAAGGTAACGATCTATTATCAAAATCTGCTGCAGCACAATATATCGATTACTTAGCTGATAGAACTCCGCTGGCTGTTGAGCCTATTTTTATCGATGCTCAGTATTATTATGCTGATATTACAGTAAATGCATATTACAGTAAGTCAGTTACTACAAAATCTGCTGGTCAATTAGAATCTTTAGTCAGAACCACGATTACAAACTATTCAGACACGAACTTAGATGACTTTAATAAAACACTTAGATTATCAAAGCTTTCAACCTTAATAGATAATTCTGATATTGCTTTCCAATCAAATGCTATTGTTGCAAAGCCAATAATTGATTATACTCCTGAATTAAATGTTTCGTTAAACCCGGAATTTAATTTTAATACAGCTTTAGTCAAACCATATGCATATAATACTACAAATAAATTTACTGATTATAAGCCTGCAATTAAATCTGGCGAATATGATTTAGATGGTGTTTGTGTATTTTTCCAGGACGATGGTAATGGCAAAATTCAAATTGTTGCTGCCGACTCTGTTAATCCCGAAGTTATTGAGCCAAATTTAGGCACAGTTGACTATACAACAGGCCAAGTTAAATTAACAGGATTTAAAACAGAATCATTTAATGGCTCAGCAATTAAAGTTGTAGCTAATACAAAAACAGACGATATTAAAGCACCTAATGGAAGAGTTTTTGCTATAAGAGATGCAGATGTAACTGTTAAAATTATAGAGACAAAATAATGGAAATAGAAAAAAGTATTTTATTTAAAGTCGAGCAGCAGTTTCCTGCAATATATCGAGAGTCGGGAACCGAACTCGTTCAGCTGATTAAAGACTATTATGAGTTTTTGGAAACAGAAACTAATATGAGTCACTATAGATCAAGAAGACTTTTTGAATATAGAGATATTGCTAGAACAACTTCTGAGTTTATTATCCAATTCCATAAAATGTTTATGCCGGATATGGATTTGTTGGAACCTGATGTAGCGCGACTTGCTGTTAGGAGTATTTTAGATCTTTACAGGCGTAAAGGTACTCCCGGCGCTATTAAAGTATTTTTTAGGCTTTTCTATCGCGAAGATGCGCAAATAAAATATCCTGGACAGTTTATGGCCAAGCCTTCAGACTCTTCTTGGAGAAAAGGCGTTTATTTAGAAATGTATCCAAATAATAATGTTTTCTATGATAAAGATGGAAACAAATATGATTATGGTGACTTATATGGAAAAAATATTAAGGGCGCTGCTTCTGGCGCACGAGCTGCTGTTGACACCGTAAGCTTTATCAATGTTAATAAAACTCTTATACCTGTTCTTTATTTAAGTGACGTTAAAGGTACCTTTGAAAAATATGACGATATTGTTAGTGTTATCAATGGTAATTCAGTTTCATTTGGTAGGTTATCTGGCTCTTTAAGTAATATTAATATTACAACCGATCCTAACATTTTTAGTGGTACTACTAATCATGAAGTTGGGGAAATATTTGATGTAGAAAGTCAGACAGGATCGGGTGGCCGCGCTATTGTTACTGAAGTATTTACTACAGCAACCGGTCTTGTTTCTTATAAAATTGCAGACGGCGGCTTTGGATACACTGTAGCTAATACAGAACTTTTAGTTTCAGATCAGGTTATTATTATTGATAATCCTAATAAATCGTTTATTTTAGAAGAAAGATTAACAGACGATCTTGGAGCAAGTGGTCGAGTAATTGGCCAGAGCGAAGTTGCTGTTGGCGTTAAAATGAATCCGGGTGAAGCATTTAATGCTAATTCTATAGTTTTTGCTACTGACCGCGCCGGCAATCCACAAATTGATTCTTTCTTACAGGCAAACATTGCTCTTATTACTGATAAAAATGGCTCTTCTCCAGGGCCTCTTTTTCCTTTAACTGGTAACTCTGAAGATGTTAAAGTTAATATTACCAACCAAGAAACAGTAAGTCTTATTACTGACAAAATTGCAGATTATACTTCTGTTCTTATTAATTCATCAAATTATAATGATGTTCCTCCAGCAGTTAGACCAATGTCAGGCACGGCTGATCCAGTTACACTGGCTACTCCACTAGACGAAGCATTTGATTTACAAGATTTCCAAATTGGCACAATTAGTGAACTCGTTAATGTTAACCCAGGTGCAGATTATACTAATGATGTATGGGCAATAGCTGTTGACGAAATAATGAGATATTTTGATAGATATGAACAAGTTATCACGGTTGACAACTTTGCTGCTGGTTTCACAGTTGGAGAAGAAATAGAGGGAACATCCACGGGACGAAGAGGCGTTATTACAGGAATTAATGCTTCTGATCCTAAGTATATAAAGGTCAGACCTTTTAGTTATTATGGATTTACAAAAGACGATGATATTATTTTCAATGGCGTTAGATATAATGTCGTAACTGTTGCTAGAGACTATAACAGTGAAAAATTGGGTGAAAGTGCAGATATTGAAGCAACTGTTGATTACGAATCTGGAAAAATTAAAGAAGTTGAAATATACAGATCTGGACTTGGATATCCAGAAGGTGATGTAGTTTATTTGGTAGATGAAGACGGAACTAAGCACGCAAGAGGCATAGCAAACTCATATACACAAGGTATCACAGAGGGATATTGGGCTACATTCAATTCCCATCTAAACGGATTTTCTGACAGCAACGATGATGGATATATTGACGCCACAACAGAATATAAAGATTATGGCATGAAAATTCAAGATAGTGATTATTATCAAGAATATTCTTATGTTATTAAAACGTTGGTTGGCGAAGAAAGATTTAGAGAACCAGTTGAAAGACATCTGCATTTGGCAGGTACAAAAATGTTTGGTGATTTCTTGTATCAAAGAGATGTACCAATTGGCATTGGCGCAAGAAACATTCTTGGTATCAAAGAAGACGAAGAAGTCGGCGGAGATTACATCGTTGGACCAGATCAATACGTTGCATATGCGGGCGGCGGCTTAAGGGCGGATACTACAACATATAGAGTTGATGATACAGATATAAGAGCTGACGCGACAGCAGAACCATAGAAATAAGATAAATAACTAAAAAGTTATGAGGGAAAAATGGCAAAACAAATAATTGATGTAGGCACTACAGCAGATGACGGTACAGGCGATAGACTCCGTGATGCCTTCATCAAAGTTAATGAAAACTTTACCGAGTTATATACCTTCGACTCAAACATTAGTACGGGTATAGCATTAACAGATATTAGCGTAACCACCGGATCAGCAACAGGTGCTGGGGCATTAGCATATAATAACAGCACTGGTGTATTTACTTTCCAACCTGCGGTTCTTCCGTCGGCATTAACAGACCTAGGAATTTCTGATGGTACTAACGGCCAGGTATTAACCACAAACGGAAGTGGCACCTTCACCTTTGAAGATGGCGGTGGCATTGGGTTAAGCTCAAGAACTACTGGCGCTAATACCTCTCCTTCTATAGCTGATGCAGCGTCTGCAGATATAAACATTCCGGGATTTAAAGGCTATGTTTTAATGAAAATTCAAACGGACAAGGCTGCTTGGGTAAGAGTTTATACTGACGATGCTTCAAGAACAGCAGACGCTTCAAGAACAGAAACAACCGATCCTGCGGTTGACTCTGGTGTAATCGCTGAGGTTATTACCACAGGAGCTCAAACTGTATCAATGGCACCGGCTACAATCGGTTATAATAATGAAAGTTCTCCTACTACAACAATTCCAATAGCCGTGACAAATAAATCCGGTTCAACGGGAACCGTTACAGTAACATTAACGATCCTACAATTAGAGGCTTAAAATGGCTAAAAAAGAATGGATCGTAACTCTTCATAGAAAAGAAGATTTGCAAGATTTCTATACTGATATGGAAACGCCTGGCGGAAGTTTGTATATTCCAGATCGTTCCGTAAGTGTTAGGCATAGAAGAAACATAAGTAGAAATACTCACTATATGTTAGATTTTGATGAAGCACTCATGATATTAGATGATCCTAGAGTTGCCAGTGTAGAGTTAGCAGAAATTCTAGATTTATTTACTAAACCGTCCGGTTGGACCTCGTCTGGAGAAGTTTTTTCAAAAGACTTTTTTACTGATGTAGGTGATATAAACTGGGGACTATTAAGACATCAATTAGCTGCCAACATTAGTGGTTGGGGTGATGATGCTACTTCAAACGTGTCACAAGATTTCAGTGTTACTACCGGTGGTAAAAATGTTGACGTTGTTATTGTAGACGGGCACATTGATCCTGCCCATCCAGAATTTGCAGTTAATTCTGATGGTACCGGTGGAACAAGAGTTGTTCAATATAATTGGTTGCAACATACAAACGAAGTAAGTGGCGGGGCTAATGGAACTTATGTCTATACTCCATACGTAGATCCTAGCTATCCTGACACCGATGGTAATGGTATAGCAGATAGAACTGAAGATAATAATCATGGATGCCATGTTGCAGGAACGGTAGCAGGTAATACTCAAGGATGGGCTAGAGAAGCAAACATTTATAACATAAGCCCATATTCAACTAATCAAAATAGTATTTCTTCATCTTTAATGTGGGACTATATTAGAGCTTGGCATAATAGTAAACCAATTAATTCAGCAACCGGGAGAAGAAATCCAACTGTCACAAATAATAGTTATGGAACAACGATCACACTTAACAATGGCGATTTTGGCCCAGTTACAAGAGTAATTTATAGAGGCGTAGATTATAATCCGGGAAGAAGTCTTACATTAGCAGAATTACAAGCGCGCGGATTTTATGCAACTGATACATCCCCAACCGTACCTTATTGGTCTAGTGCAAGGGCAGCAGATATTCAAGATGCTATAGATGATGGTATTATAATTGTAGCTTCAGCAGGAAACGACTCTTTTAAAACCGTTAGATCTACTAACCAAGATTATAACAACTTTTTTTATGCAACTTATCTCGGATTTGGTGCAACTTGGTATCTTAACAGGGGAAATCAGTCAGGATCAGCCGTAGAAAACGTGATTAACGTTGGGGCAACGGATAACGGACAAGCAGAGTTTAAAGCAACTTTTTCTAATTGCGGAGATCTTGTTGACATATTTGCAGCAGGAGTCGCAATACAATCTAGTCTTCATACAAGTACTGGTGCCACTGCAGATCCTAGAAATGGGAGTTATTACTTAGGAAAATATCAAGGAACTAGTATGTCTGGCCCACAAGTTTGCGGCGTATTAGCTTGTCTATTAGAACACTATCCAGGTACTACTCAAGCAGAAGCTCAAGCTTGGTTAACACAATATGCAAACGTTAATGAAATGGGAGACAGCGGAACTGATGATCCTATGGACAGGACAAGTTTGCAAGGCGCGCCAAATTTATTTTTGCGCTGGTTTAACCAAAGATCAGACACTGGAACAGCATACCCAAGAACAGCTTTTAAAAATAGACCAACATCAGGACATGTTTATCCTCGTACTGCCATTCGTAGACGTGGATAATTAAATATAAATATTAGAAAAACATCAGGAAAAATGGTAGTATGGCAGAGATTTTGACATCGAAATATAAGCAGGATCTTCTTAGGAATTTCTTTCTTGAAACGCAGGAAAATGCTAATACAGCATTAACCAACGAATTTTATATGATGGTAGGAAACAATTTAGATTCTTTCGGAAATAAAATCACTTCTGTTAACGCGCAGGGTAGCGAAAGCAAATTTATGAATACCATTTTGTTTGGTAAAAAAGTTGCTCCAACTGACGTTAAAATTATGTTTAAATATAATCCTTGGCAAGAAGGAACGGTATTTGATGAATATGACGATCAAGTAAATCTATCAGACAAAAAATTTATTTGTGTTGTTGGCCCAAACTTAAATAAAACTGGCGACTATCGCGTATTTAAATGTTTAAATAACAATGGCGGCGCGGCTGTTCAAACACACCCAGAATATGATATAACAAACGAAGATCAAATTTATTCTGTTCTTACTGACGGCTATGTTTGGAAATATATGTTTAGAATTACTGCGGCTCAATTTGAAGCCTATAATGCAGTAGGCTATATCCCTATTATGGGAGATTTTATATTAGATCCATTTGATACTGCAAATAGTGCTGCTTTGCCAACCACTACTGGATCTCCAATTAATAAAATTGAATTATCTAATGGTCTTGAAAATTTTGGATATCCAGCAATTTATGAAGGATCTGTTTATGGTATTAATAAGGCTGATAACATTGTTACTGTCGAAACACCCGCTGATTATAGATTAAGCCAAATTCAAAATTATTATGCCGGTATGACAATGTCAATTGTTTTATCAGGACCTCAGACAGTTTTATGGGAAATTTCTAAATATGTTTATGATACAGGGTCAGGCCGCGGATTATTTACTTTAAAAGGTCAGCCTGTTATAAACAGTCCAGGCGCAAGAGATACGGCTAACGTTGAATTAACACAAGAAGTTAGCATTACACCAACCGTTATAATCGAAGGTGACGGAACAGGCTGTGAAGCTGTTTCCATAGTTGAAGATGAAGTTATTACTGGAATTAAAATAAACAGTTCTGGCGATGGATATCATAATGCTACAGCTACTATTAAAGATCCATTATACGACTTTGATCCAGATGATCCACTAACTGTAGATGTTAGAGCAACTTTAAGACCAATACTTTCACCAAAAGGTGGACATGGCACAGACCTTATTGCTGAATTAGAAGCAAAAAGAATTTTAATGTATGCATATATCAATGAAACAAACAACTCATTGATTGGAGCAACAAACACGTTTAATACAGTTGGGCTTATTAAAAACCCAACGTGGGCTAATACGTCACCAAATTATACATCCCCAGAAACATTCGATAATAGAATTGCAGTCACTACAGATTCATCATACGATATCTTATCTGTCGATACTCTAGTCACTCAAGTAGACGCAAATAATGACGTTATTTTTTCTGGAAAAATTCACGAAGTTGATGAGACGTCAAATACATTTTATATTTCAGAATATATTGGCCCGTATGTTAATAACCCAGATAGTACTAGCCAAACATCTTTAAATTTAAGTTATCCTTTATTAACTTTAGATGGTACTGCAATTCAGATAAATACACCTATAGAAGATAATGTTGTAGAATCTCCATATGTGCAGCGCTCTGGCGTATTATACTTTATGGAAGATATCACACCTCTAACAAGAACAGACCAATCACGTGAAGAATACAAACTGGTATTGGAATTTTAAGGAAACCGTAAATGCCTATTAATACAGACTTAAATATTGCACCATATTTTGATGATTTTGATGCTGAGGATCAGTTTTATCGTATCTTATTTAAACCAGGATACGCTCTTCAAGCACGTGAACTTACTCAATTGCAAACAATGTTGCAAAACCAAATTGAAACATTTGGAGATAATATTTTTAAAGAAGGTTCAATCATTAAAGGTTGTAACTTTGCACAAATTAACGGTTTGCAATATGTTAAATTAGCAGACAAAGGTGGATTTGATCCAAGAGAATATATTAGTAGACAAGCGTTAGACACAGTAGGCGGTGTTGATAATGTTGAAGTTGAATTAGTATATGAGATTGAAGGTAGTGATAGTGGTCTTAAAGCACGTATTGTAGAAGCATCACGTGGTTTCTCTACTCGCCCACCTGATTTAAACACATTTTATATTCAATATATCAATAACACCGAAGTTAATACACAGTTTCGCTCTGGTGAGTTGCTGACTATCACAGAACGTAGATTTTCTGGCGAAGATGAATATAGCACAACTCTTAACTTAAATACAATTAACGTTACAACACAATCGCCGAGAGTTGGTTATTCATATGGTATCCAATCGACACCGGGTATTATTTTCCAAAAAGGCCAATTCATTTATGCAGAAGCTCAATCTTTAATTGTTGAAAAATACTCAGACTCTCCAGACGATAAAGCAGTCGGATATAAAATTACAGAAACTCTAGTTACTGCTTTACAAGACAGATCACTTTATGATAATGCTGCAGGAACAACTAATGCTAACGCTCCTGGTGCAGATAGACTTAAATTAGCACCTGTTTTAACAGTATTAGATATTTCTGATGCAGAAATAGACCTTGACTTCTTTACATTAATTAAATATAATGAAGGAAAGGAAGTTACATTAAGAGACGTTTCACAATATAACGTATTAGGCGATGAAATGGCTCGTCGTACTTATGAGGAATCAGGTGATTATATAATTGAAAAATTTAATGTAAGAACAGAAAGAAAAGCAAGTGCAAACAACGCATTAAAAGCAATCGTTGGACCAGGCTTGGCTTATATTCACGGATACCGCATTGAAAACGGTGGAGAGATTGATTTTACTATTGAGGATATTGAAGCAACAGAAACTTATAATAACCAATCTGTTTCTATGCAATATGGACATTATATTGATGTTACAAGTTCGTTCACTGGCCATCCTACGCTAAATTTAGAAGAAGTCAATCTATTAGACTCTGGACTTGTTACGCGCGGCACTGCAATTGTAAGAAATATTACACCTAGCAAAATATATTTGACTGCTGTTAAAATGAATGGCGGTCAAGCATTCAACGATGTAAATTATATCAGCGCAAATGGTGATATTACAATCCCATCAGATTCTGTAATCAGGGATCAGGCAAAAGCTCCTGTTATTTTCCCAACTGGTGTATTTAGCACAAAAGATACAACAGACATTTCTGTTCCAGTCAGATCTAAGTTTTCTGGTTCATTTGGCGGTACAACAATTTCAATTACTCAAGGTGGATCATCTGGTCGTGATTTTGCATGCGACAATGATGATATTGTTGTTATTGATAGTGCAGGTACTCAGCTAACAGTTACCGGATATAGCACATCTTTAAATAATAGCGTATTAAATATTACTCTTGGTTCTTCCGGAACAGGATATGCAAACGTATTCTATAACGAAAGAATTCAATCTATCACACCATTTATTAAAACACCAGTAGAACCTTATATTAAAGTTGCATATGCAAGCGGAACAACAAGATATTCTTTAGGTTTCCCAGATGTTATTAGTATTCAAAGTATTGTTGACTCATCTGGAACTGATTTTACAAAAAGCTTCCGTTTAAAGCAGAACCAAAAAGATCATTATTATGATATTTCTTATATGGAATATATTCCTAATAGACCAGAGCCAACAGGTACTCTGACTATTAAGTTAAAAGTTCATCAAATTGGTTCGTCTCAATCTGGCGGTTATTTCTTTACAATCAGTAGTTACAAAATTGACGATGACTCAACTACACTTCCTTCAGGATTTATTCGTTCAAACGATATATCTGTTTATCAATCGTCTAGCGGAAAGAAATATAATTTAAGAGAAAGCGTTGATTTTAGACCGTATGTTGACAAAGACGCTGCAGCCGATTATACAGCGTTAACAGCAGGTGCGGCTCCAACAATCTCAACCGCGGTTGATGCTTATACAATTTCATTTACAGATCATGCTTCTTATGGTAGGTCAAATGCTGCGGGATATTTAATTCCAGCATTAAATGAATCTATGGTCATGGACATTGAGTCCTATTTGGCTCGTGTTGACTTAATTACAGTTGACTCTTATGGTCGCTTTAGTCTTATCAAAGGTCAAGAAGATCAATCACCAAGACCACCTACAATTGGCGACGATCAATTCATTATTTCGCAACTGACAATTCCTGGGTATCCAGCTCTTTCACAAAAAGAAGCTGCTCAGCAAAAGAAAAATCAGTATGCTGTTAGAGCAACAACGTCTGGTGTTAGAAGATATACTATGGCAGACATTGCAGATATTGATAGAAGATCAAAAAGCTTAGAATACTATATATCACTAAATGCGCTAGAACAGTCAGTAGAAAATATGATTATTCGCGATGGTGTCGTTAATAGATTTAAAAACGGTTATATCGCCGATCCTTTAAATGATTTAACTTTAGCTAATATGGAAAGCCCAGAGTTTAGTGCGTCAATTCTTCCTGATAGAAGAGTTATGGCCCCAGCTCTTAAAACTTATCCATTAGATATGAAATATAAAACATCATCTAATGCTACTATATTCCCAGCAACTGCAACCGCTGAAACAGCAACACTTTCTAGAAATGCTCACGTAGCAGTTATTAAACAGCCGTTTGCCACAGGAACAAGATCTTGTACAACAAACTTCTACAGCTATAGAGGCCAAGGACAATTATTCCCAGATCATGATTTTGTGCACGATACTGTTACCGACCCGGTACCAGTATTAGCAAACATACCTAATCAGATGGATGCATTTGTTGATGATATTCAAGAATTCTTACCACAAACGCAAACATCAACACAAAATATTGGATCAGTTCAAGTAGGAAGTTCTGATGATTTCTTCCCTGGATTTATTGAGCAGACAACAGTTACAGAAACAACTGTTGGATGGAGAACAGAGCAACAAAACGTAGGTGACTTTGTTTCTAACATTCAATTTAATCCTTACATTCGTGGCCGTAAAGTAAGAATTTATATGACTGGTCTAAGACCAAATACTCGTCATTATTTCTATTTTGATGGTGAAGATGTTAATGCATATGTAACACCAGGTGATCCCGATGCATCAATCCCTCGTGACATTTATACATATGGACAAAGAGGAGACGCAGTTACTACAGACGATAATGGTATTTTAAGAGCACTGTTTGACATTCCAGCTGGAACTTTCTTTGTAGGAGATAGAATATTACACGTAGCGGACGTTGACGCTTATGATGATATTCAAACTGCAGCTGTTTCTCAAGGATTTATTACTTACCACGCTTATAACATTGACATTTCGTCAAGATCATTGACAATGTCTACAAGAATTCCAGAGCTTCAAGTTAATACATCCACTACAACACGTAACGTTCAAGGTCGTGCTAGACCACAACAGCCTGAACCAGCTGATAGTAGTAACGATAGTAACAATGGAAATAATGGTGTAGTTGGCGGCGGTGGCGGAGGCGGCGGTGGTGTTATTGCAGCCATTGCTCTTGCATTCGTTTTCTTTGATCCATTAGCACAAACATTCTACGTTAAAGAAGGTATGGGTAAAGGATCTGGCACAATTTATGCATCTAAAATTGATGTATTCTTTAAACGCAAAAGTCTTGTTAATGGTATTACACTTCAAATTAGAGAAGTTTTAAATGGCTATCCAACAAATAAAGTTATTCCATTCTCTAAAGTTCATAAGCTTCCTGGTGCTGTTAGTGTTTCTGACGACGCAAGTGTAGCAACAACGTTTGAATTTAAGAACCCGATTAAATTAAAAACAGATAGAGAATACGCAATTGTTTTAGTACCTGATGCAAACGATCCAGATTATTTAGCGTTTACATCTAAGATCGGTGGAACAGATTTAACACCAGGTGATACTCAAGGTAAAGCTGTTATCCAAGACTGGGGTGACGGTGTTCTATTTACATCCACAAATAATAAGGCTTGGAAATCTTATCAAGATGAAGATCTTAAGTTTACGTTATATCGTCACGAGTTTAATCAAAACTCTGGTTCTGTAACTCTTACAAACCAAGATCACGAATTCTTTACACTAACAGGTTATGATGATAACGTATTTGAGCAGGGTGAACTTGTTTATCAAGAAAAAGCGTTGCAAGGTAATACAAGCGCAACTGTTAGTATTTTAAACGGAAGTAACAGTTTAACGGGAACAGACCTAGACGAAACATTTGCTGTTGGTGACTGGATTAAAGTTACAACTTCAGGCGCAGGCAGAAAAGAGCTATTTGAAGTTATAGAAATAGTTTCAGATTCTGAAATTACTTTGGATCATAAAATTGATTTTGAAGTTGCAAGCGGTTCTGCTGTTCCTATCGTTTCTGGAGAATGTGTTCAGCACAATCCAAATAAACCAGAGACTCTTATTCTAAAGAATAGTTCCGCAACAGCTACAAGAGGCTTTAGCGCAAATACTATTATTGGATATTCAAGCGGTACTTCTTGTCAGATTTCATCAGTCGATAACGTTAATTTAGGATTTGTTCAACCATTAATTCAAAAAGTTAATGATATTACAACCACAACTAAGCTGGAAGGCAGATTTACTAATCCATCTGATGTATTGACACCTTATGCAGTTCCTATGAAGTTTGCTGACTCTAACTACTTCACTCAAAATGGCGTATTAATATACAGTAAAACAAATGACCCGACAGGTAATAAACCATTTGAAGTAAAAGTTACTCTTGACAATAGAGCAAACTCAACATCTTCTCCGATGGTGGACATTGAGACTGCTTCACTTATTGCATACGAATATCAAGTTACAAATGATGCTAATACGGCGCCAGAATTTATTACTAAAACCGTTGAATTAGCAGACGACATAGATGCAGAAGATATGAGAGTCTTTATTCAAGCATATCGCCCAGCAAGTACTGATATTAAAGTTTACATTAAAGCACAAAATCCAACTGATAGAACTTCATTTGATACTGTGCCTTGGATTGAAATGGAATTAGTAGACGGTATTGGACAATATTCATCTGACTCAAACCTAGAAGACTTTAGAGAATATGCATTTGAAGTTCCAGAAGTCAGCCCAGGCGAAAACGGTATTAATGCAGGCGGCGTATTAGAATATACTAATGCTGAAGGAAGTACATATACAGAATACAGAAAGTTTGCTCTTAAATTTGAAATGCTATCACCTTATAAGCATAAAGTTCCAACTATTAAAAACTATAGAGGGATTGCTATCTCATGATAGTTACTAATAGAAAAAGAGATCCAAAAACCGGCGCTGTACTTAACACAGATGTAGAAGCTCTAAATAAATATAAACAAGAAAGAGCTTTGTATAAAAAAGTTAATAAGCTCGGAGAGGACGTCAATGAAATTAAAATGTTGCTTAGCGATGTTTGTGAAAGATTAGAAAAGTTAGAGAACAGATAAAATGGCAAAACCTAGTTTAACAAATATTACAACTACACAAACGTTTCAAAACTGGTTTGATAAAACCAACGAAATGGTTGACATTTTTCGTGACGAAGCTATTACTGCATCGGCTATTGGGGACACCACAACGGGGAATGCAACATTAGTTGGGAACTTTACAGCAACAAACATCATTGGTGATACAGCAGTTAAATCTGACAGAATATCAGCGCAAACCGGTGGTGGTGTAATAGATTTTACAGATCCAATTGAAATAACAGGTTCGTCAGATCAAGTTGTAGCCACATTTACTTATGTTGCAGACGGGCCGCGCGTCCAATTTACTGATGACTTAATTACATGGGATGTTGGATTTAAAGATACTTCTGCTGCATTTATAATTAATACTGGAGTTGGCAGTAACAAATTTGAACTTTCCACCGCTGGAACTTTAACTGTACCAAATATCGACGTTCTTGAAGGTGTAGATATCACAACAGATTTGGATGTTGGCGGGGATATGAGAGTTACTGGGTCGTTAACTATTAATAACCTTGTAGCAAATAATGTTTATGCTATTAACGAGTTGGTTACTGGGTACTCTGGTTCAGACATACGTTTAAAAGAAAATTTAGAAATTATCCCTAACGCGCTTGAAAAACTTTCGCAAGTTAATGGTTATACATTTAACTATATTGGAAAAGAAGAAAGGGTTACTGGTGTTGTAGCTCAGGAAATAGAACAAGTATTACCTGGCATAGTTTTTGATGCAGAACACCCAGATTATGATGGTCCACACAAAGCCGTTAGATACGGACACATAGTAGCCCTTCTTATTGAAGCAGTTAAAGAACTGCAAGGTGAGGTTGAAAGGCTAAAAGATGGCTCTTCAAAGTAGCGGCGCAATTTCATTACTAGATATTGCTCAAGAGTTTGGTGGAGGCGTGCCCCACGCTTTAAACGAGTACTATAGAAACGGCGGATTAGTGCCGGATATTTCCCCTTATAACGACAACATTCCTACTTCAGGTACAATAGCATTTGATGATTTTTATGGCGCATTAAATGCAGCACCTTTCATTGTTCGCATGATTGGTGCTGGCGGCGGCGGGGCTTCGGGCGTAAATGACGGCACTGGATCTCCACAAAGTTCATACGCTGGAGGGTCTGGAACATCTAGTGTTATTGCCAGTATAAACATTGACAATGTTAGTGGGATTTATTATGATAATATTAATGGCGTATTTGGCAATTATAGTCAGTTAAATAGTCCAGGGGGTACCGGGGGAACGCATAATGCTGGAACCAATGGCAATGCGGGGGCAGCTTCCGTGTACGGCCCAGGCGGCCCGGGCGGCAATGCTAACAATTCCGCTCCATCACCTTTTACCGGTACAAACTTTGCCGATGACTCTGTGGATAGTCCTAGAAGAGTTAATAATACATCATGGAATTATATTAAAGTACCGGCTGGCTATTCGGGTGCAGAATTAGGTCATAGCTCATCTGACAGAATTGCAGTAGAATCAACAAACGGACTTGGCGTAGGTATTCATAGATCAACAGCAAACGCTGAGTGGATCATTAGCGGTAGTGGTACGGTGTATTATGAAGTATATGTTGATTCTGAACGATATTGGGATTTTAGTAGATTCTATTTAAACGGAACCCGATATGTTAATATTTCAGGTCAAAATACAACTAGTACGGGCAATCTAGCAGCAAGTGCTGGTACTGTTATCAAATGGCAATACTATAAAGATGGGTCAGTTGATCGTTATTCAGATCTAGGAAGATGCTATTTTTATGTTACTAACCAAAGTACTTTAGATTATTCTTATGGCGCAGGCGGCGGCGGTGGCGGCGGAGATGCTTCTTCTAAAAATGATCCGTCCGGCACTGGCGGTAATGGCGGTAATGCCGGGACCAACCAGACAGGACCAGTAGGAACTGTTCCGTTGCTAACAAATGGTCAGCATTGGATATATTTTAAAAGAAGTAATCCAAGCCTTACCAGTCAATATAGACCATTTGTTGGATTCCAAGGAGCAGGAAATAACCAAGGTAACCAAAATGGTGCTGCAGGTGCTAATGGACGTATACAAATAGTAGATATGCAAAATTGGGAAGAATGGAATTGGCGTGGCGCCGGTGTAAATAACTATGTTTGGCAGGTTCCCGAAGGATAAAATTTAAAATGACTACAAAAACGTATCCTGGGTTTGGTTGGGTTTCTGATTATGTTGAAAACATAGTCGGCGCAAATACGTATGTAATAAGCGAAGATTTAAACAATAAAATTTCAACTGTTCTTATAAGAAGAAACGATCAGGGAGCTTTTGATTGGGGCTATACAATGCCCGCAGTTTATGCAAATACAGTAATAGATTTTTTTAGTGACAATGGCGTAGTTTTAAACGACGAATTAATAAACTTTATAAATCAATGGCAAGCAATAAATGAAGTTTGTATAAATCCAAGATTTGGTATTGATGTTTCTAGAAGTTTAAACGGAGATAATACAATATGGATTGGCGGAGTTATTCCATATGCTGCTAATTGGTGGATTCAAGATTATGATTTAGGCGATTTAAATGTTGAAGAAGCGGTAAAAGGTGGAGTTAAATTAGGTTATAATTTAACAGAAGAAAGATTTGTAACTCTAAAACTTTATTCTAGATTTAGACTCGCGTGGGGTGACGATTCTGCAGCAACGAATTATGTATACTCAATAGATGCAGACAACAATTGTACCCTTATAACAACACAGGGGTGCAAACACTATCCGTCAACAACAGACGTGGTTAGTGTTACCCAAAGATGGGAAGATATTTTACCGAGTATAAACACATTGCAAGCTAAATACGAGGCTTATGATTGGTGCCGCGGCACGGCAATTAAATTTAACGAGCGAGTACAAACCGGAGAAGGTGCTCAAAATCAAGGTTACTTTTATCTTTCGGTAATGAAAAACCGCGACGCATAGGCACGCGTATTCATTATAAATAAAAGTAAAATATTAAAAAAGGATAGTTTAGAATGTCAAAGATTTCAGAATTAGGTCCTATATTAGGGATTAATACGCGATCTGAAGACCTATTCGTTATTGTAAACCTTATTCAAGGTGATGATGGTACAAAGAACATTACAAGAAAAGAACTCGTTGAAGCTATTCAATATGAAGTTTTCTCACACATTGAAATTACGGGTGGAACTATCCGAAATGTTCAAATGTTCACTTCCGAACTTAGCAATGTTACCATTAACGACTCAGTTATTAATAGAAATACGATCAATGATTCAACGCTAAATAATTCTCAAATTTACGTTGCAAATGCTGAGGACGTCACTGGGCTTCGTTTTGACCTAAGCAATTCATCAATTCACTATTCAGATATAGATAATACAACATTTACAGATGGATCAATATTTGATTCAACAGCTAACAATGTTACCATTACAAGTTCATATTTCCTAGATGGAAACATGGCTCGCAGCTCAGGTAATAATATGACATTTGTCGACTCAACAATCGACAACTCTATTATTACTGCATCAGAATTTAATGATGGCACAGCTAATAACGTCGTAATTCGTAATTCTACATTTACCAATGGAGACATGTACAACTCCACCGGTAATAATATGGTATTTACCAACTCAACTATTGACGATTCAACTTTCAATAATATGACTATTGAAGGTGCTGTAGCTAATAACTTTACAATTACCAATCTAAATCTTGACGAAGTTGTTATGACTGACGTCGAAATTAGCCGTGGTACAATCGACAGTGTTGATATTGCTAATGCTACATTTATCGGTGGCTTAACAGATGTTACTATTGCTAACGCACAGATTACCGACTCTGATTTCTCAAATGGTACTGGTAATAATGTAACATTTACTAACTTGGTAGACTCGACAATTCTTAGATCTGATTTCTCAGATGGAACTGGCTCAAATAACGTATTTACGGATACAACAATTGAAGCTGGCGTATTTAGAGATGGCGTTATTGCTAACACGACATTCCAAGGTGGATTAAACGATGTTACTATTGACGACGCAACAATCACAGACTCTAATCAAGCAAACAGCAACCTTACAGACTCGACATTTAGAGATGGTACAATTGAAGATACCGTTATTAAAAATTCTAAATTTGACGGTGCAATTGAAAGAGTTGAAATTGCTAACAGTGTTATTATCGATTCACAACTTATTAACTTCGATGTAAGCCTAGATCCTAAATTTGAGCCTATGATGGATGACGAATCTTATTTCGTCATAAGAAATGCTTTAACAGGTAAAACAGAACAGCTTACATACAAGCAACTTAACGACGAGCTTGGTAAAACAACCGAAAAAGCTCTTAAAGTTCACGTAGCAGTTGATGGCGATGATAATAATCCAGGTTCAATTTTAAAACCTGTACGTACTCTTGCTAGAGCTTCCGAACTTGCTATTGAAAAAGCCGGTGGTAATCCAAACCGTAATGATATTAACAACGCCATTCATATTTCAGTTGGACCAGGTACTTATTATGTAGATGAACCAATTGTTCTTCCAGATGATTGTGCTCTTACATCAACAGCTGGTCAGTACGCAACAGTTATTCAAAAGAAACCAGGTTGGGAACGAACCAATGGTATCCAGGTTGGATCCGGCTGTTATGTTCAAGGCTTTGGTTATATGAACTTTGAAGTCGATAACTTTGACAATCCTGAAGGTGGATTTGCAATCGTCTATCGTCCAGGCGCTCTATTACGTCGTTCTCCATATATTCGTGACTCCTCTCAGCTTTCAAACTTTAATCGTTTGGATGTTGAACCACCACTCAATCCGTTTAACTCAAAAGGTACAATTGCAGACCTTGGCCAAGAATTCTATCTTGAAGCTGGCCACTCTCCAGAAAACCAGTTTGAAGTAGATGATGAAGTTACATTCTCAAGTGGTGCATCAGGATACATTTCTTGGACAACTGATATTAATTCAAATCGTCAGATTTATGTTCGTAACTTAAAAGGTAACGTAGAAGTTGGTGATACATTATATGCACAAACAGGCGGTACGGGCGTGATTGAAAGAATTGGTATCGATGACTTCCCGAACAGATTAGTTGGTCGCGGTGGCGGTTGTGCTCTTATGGATAGAGCCGTCCTAGATACAGACTCACTATATACCTACCTGCTCTGCTTTGGTTTCACACCTCGTACTCAAAACGGTACTGGATATGTTGCTAAAAACGGTGCTGGTGTTAACGGGATTGGTTCGTTGTCAATCTTTACTCGTCAGGCATTCTTTGCTCTTAATGGTGGACAGGTTACATTGAACAACTCAGGTTCTCAGTTTGGTGACATCTCAATGAGAGCTAAAGGCAAAACAACCATTGTAAAACCAGCAGTAGGTACTGAAAGCGTATTCATTGCTAACTCAGCATTTGGTGATTTGATAGAAGAAAAATCTGATGATATCGTTAACGATATGATTGCTCACCTAACAGCCAATACTGCAAGTGGTGGCTTGGGTTATCAAGGTTATAATGCAGATAAATGCTTTAGAGATACCGGAATTATTGTGGATAATGTTGGCTACGACGTTGCAACAAACTCTAACTATTGGGGTCGTCTAAACGGTATTACATATCGTTCACCAATCTCATATGTAGTTGTTAATGAGCAGTTAACAGAAACAGTTGGTTCAATCGAACACTTAAAAGACGAAATGATCGATGGCATTTTTGTTAATGCTAATACACAAATACAAGATCGCATCTCAACTTCATTAGATGAAACACTAAATGTTCTTCAAAATGGAGAGCCTCTTGCAAATCCAATTACTTTTGCTGACACTGGCGTTGGAACTCGTACTGGTGCTCGTGAAGTAGTTCAAGACAATAGAGAATTTATTATTGAAGAATTTATGGATTGGATGGATAATAATCCAGACTTCTTTGCATATGATTCTGATAAATGTAAGAGAGATGTTCGCGAGTACATCTTGCCAGCAGTTAAATACGACACAATGCTGGATACAAACTATAACTCAATAACAGCAGGGTATGCTTATTATTTCAATGCTACAAGAAACGTAGCCGGTGCTCAGCGTGACGAAACAGTAGCAGCATATCAAAGATTGCGTGATACTACTGATGACTTAGTACAAGCAAACTCGGCAGCATTTGCTGCAGAAGCATATTATAAATTTAATAACGTTATTGATATTCTTAAACAATCAGGAACAAGATACGATCCAACAGACGCTTCATATGACCCAGCAACTGGCGATTTCACAGTCACAATTGGAACTCACGGTCTTGAGGTTGGAAACTATATCCTGTTAATGCCTGAAGGATTTACATTCACTTGTGATACAGATGGTAATAAATTAGAATTTAAACATCCACGTAAATCTGACCCAGCATTTAAATCAGCAATGCCAATTACGGCAAAGACAGCCACGACAATTACAGTTAATGTTGGCTCAACCGGCTATACTGGAGTTCATACATTCGTCGATGCACTAGATGGTTCGGTCATAGAAATGGGCGAAACATATACATTTAGTGATGATGCTGGAATTACAGCAGCTAATAGAAATGCACGCAAACAACTACAGTCAAATAAAGGCTTTATCCAAGACTATATGATGGATTGGGCTGATGATGAGTGGTTCTTCTACGACAGCAAAAAATGTCAGCGTGACACAAATGCTTATATTGTACCAGCAGTATTAAGAGATATGCAATTAGGTACAAACTTTAACTCAGTTCAAAACGGTATTGCTTATCGTCAAGCCATTACATCAGTTGTTCCAGATTCACAACTGTCAGAAACAGTCGGTGCCTTCTCTCACCTAAGAGATGAAATTTCCGAAACTTTAACTGATAATATTGCAATTGCTAAAACTGAAGAAGCATTTAACGAAATTATTGGAATTATGCAAAAAGATGGTAGGGAATATACTCCTACTAATGCAACATATAATCCAACTACCGGCGAGTCAGTAATTACAATTGAAAATCACGAATTTGAAATTGGTGACATGATTACCCTTGCGAAGGAAGGTTTAACTTTCTATTGTGCAAATACTGCCACAGGCGCGAACACAAGTATTTCACATCCAAGAGCAACAGATCCAGCGTATCAGAGCCCATTACAAATCACAGCGGCCACAGATACTACTATTACGGTTTATGTTGGTGATGCAAATGGATATACTGGAGCCCATACATTCCAAAGAGCTAAACTAAATGCTGTTAAACAATATGCAAATGTTAAATCATCTCATACACCAACCACAGCAACTTATAACCCAACAACTGGTATCATGGTTGCAACAATTGGCGATCACAATATTCAGCCGGGTGATACAATTGTTATGGATAAAGAAAGCATCACATTTAGCTGTGCGAACACAGATACTTTAGTCGTAACAAATATTTCGCATCCAAGAGTTACAGATCCAGCATTTAACTCACTAACACAAGTCACAAGTGTAACTGCTAATACAATTACAATTGACGTTGGTGCTGTTCCTAATGGTTATGCAGGAGCCCATACTTTTGTAAGCGCATCGTCAAATGCAATTAAAACTATTTCTTTCGCAAATGGTAGATTTACACCGTCAACAGCAACATATGATCCAATAACTGGTATCTTCACTGCTACAATCGGCGAGCATAATTTGGTCGTTGGAGATAAAATTAAAATCGCAGATGAAAGTATTACATTCTCTTGCGGATCTCCAGCTGAGGAAATTTCACATCCAAGACCAACAGACCCAGCTTCAGGAGCAGAGTTAGTAATTTCAGCTGTAACTGACAATACAATTACGGTTAATGTTGGTAATGCTGGAACATATACTGGTGCTCATACATTCGTAAGTGCACAGCCATTTGCCATCACATTAGCAACACCTTATAATGGAAAATATACTCCATCTAACGCTACTTACGATCCACAAACTGGTGACATGACAGTTGATATTGGACAGCACAACCTAAGAGTTGGTAAATGGATTTCAATAGCAGATGAGAGCATTACATTCTCTTGCGCAAATGGAGCAATTAACTCAGAGCTTTCACATCCAAGAGTTAATGAACCAGCGTTTAGACAACCAGTTAGAATTACTGGCGTAACAGGCACAGCAATTACATTTAATGTTGGTAATGCTGGCGGCTACGCAAATACTCACACATTCGTAAGTGCGGAAACAGATTGTATTGACACAAATGCAATTTATTGGACTGACGCGGCTAAAATTGATTCGTTCCATACTCCATCCACAGCAACCTATAACCCAGCAACTGGTGTTATGGAATTAACTATGGGTGCAGATCATGGATTTACAACAGATGACCATATCGAATTTAAGCCAAACTCAATCACATTTAGTTGTGCTAATACATCAACTGGTCAAACTATTGAAATATCACACCCAAGAATTGGCGAGCCTAACTACCAAAAACCGCTTGCAATTTCAGCAGTAACATCCACAACAATTACTGTAAATCCTGGTGCGGTACCAAATGGATATGCTGGTGCTCATACATTCGTATCAGCTGAAGAAGGCTCAGTTATTAAAACCAGAACAACTCGTGATGGATTAAATGCAGCAGAGCAACTTAAAAATAACAAAGTATTCTTGCAGGATGAAGTAGATGCTTGGATCCGCGATAACTATTTTGTTTACAATGACGAAAAATGCTTCAGAGATACGGGCCTTATTCTTGACTCCGTACGTAGAGACTTTGCAACAGACTCTAACGTCAACTCTGTATTCGCTGGCTTAGCATATCGCTCAGGTAATGCATCCACAAACACAGTAATTACTGAACAGCTAACAGAAACTGTTGGCGCAATTGCTTGGCTAAGAGATGAAATTAGAGGAAACATCTTAAGTGGAACTGCTGAAAATAGAGCAAACACAGCATTTAATGAAATCATTGATATTATGCAAAATGATATTGCTGCAGCTGACACTAGAACGTTTGGCGGAGGATATGTTTCAGATGAAGCATATGAAGCAAAAGCAATACTACAAGCTAACAAACAATTTATTATTGACGAAACAACAGCATGGATTGCAAATAACCATCCTGATTTAACCTACGACTCTGCAAAATGCGAAAGAGACGTTGGTTACTTTATCGACTCAGTATCTTGGGATATTCAGCATGGTTCTAACGCTTCAACTGTTAATAATTCAAGACTATATTTTGACAATGCTGTTTCAGTATTAGGTAAAAATGAAAGAGCACCAACAGCAGAAGCATTTGAGCATATCTCAAATATTGCTGGACAAATTGTAAGAAACGAATTAGTATTTGATTTACAACAAGGTGCTTCTACTCAAACACGTGCTGATAATACAACTTATACACCAACAAATGCAACATATGATCCAACAACTGGTATCATGGTCGCAACAATTGGAACACACAGCTATGTTCCTGGTGATAGAATTAGCATTGCTGAAGAATCCATTACATTCTCTTGCGCAAACGGAGCGGTTGTAACAAACATCTCGCACCCACGCTCAACAGATCCAGCATTTAATGTGCCAATTACAATTACGGACACGACATCAACTACAATTACAGTTGACGTTGGCGCAATTCCAAATGGATACGCAAATAACCATACATTTGTAAGTGCAACTGCAAATGCTATTAAATCAGCAACAGTTCAACCAACTTATACTCCAACAAATGCTACATACGATCCAGTAACTGGTATCTTTACTGCTACAATTGGAACGCACAGATTGGAAAAAGGCGATTACATCATTATGGATGAAGAAGCCATTACATTCTCTTGTGCAAACACAGCAACTGGAGCTATTACTCAGATTTCGCATCCAAGAGCAACAGATCCATATTTTAATAGACCAGTAGAAATTCTTGAAGCAGATGATACAACCATCACAATGAATGTTGGCGCAGCTCCTAATGGTTACGCTGGAGTTCATTACTTCGAAGGTTCAAACGCTGACGCTATTCGCAAATCTGCACCTCCAGCAATTGCTGATAAAGTTAATGATCTATTTAAAATTGTTGCTGATATGGTTCGCGGAAATGACTTTAGCGAATTACCAACAATAGTGGAACCTACATTAACTGGTACAGGTTACAATTCTGCAATCAATGCTCAATTTAACAAAGTATGGGGAAACACTCCTAAGTATCAAGAGGAAATTATCCAATTTATCAGAGAAGAGTATAATGGCTTAGCTTATGACACAGATCTTTGCTACCGTGATGTTGGACTAATAGTTGATGCTATCAGAGAAGATTTGGAATATGGTGGCGACGCTGCAACTATAGATGCTGCAGGTTATTATTTCAAGAACGCAGTTAGTATTCTTCCATATGACCAAAGAGAACCTACTAGATTGGCGTTTGAGCACTTAGCTACTGTTGCTGAAAGTGTTATCACAGAAACTACTGTAACACCAACAACAGGTAATAGCACAGCTCAGAATACATCTGGTACAGCTGGCACATCTACCATTGCGGCAACTGCAAAAGATCTAATTAATGTAATCTCTGGATTAATTGATGATAATATTGTAATTCCTGATTATGCAGGATCTTTAGATATTACTCAAAAAGTTAATGCAAGATTGGATGAAAAATTCCCAGTAGCAAATACTGCAACTCTTCCATTGGTTGAGCCAAGCAGAACCTTTGCTCGTAAAGCACTACAGAAAAACAAAGACTTTATACAAGACGAAGTTGTTGCTTATATCAACAACAGATACTTCGTTTATGATGAAGATAAATGTGCAAGAGACACTGGATACATTCTTGATGCCGTAGCATACGACGTCGCAACCGGTGGAGATTACTACGGTAAATTTGCAGGTAAAGTCTATCGCGCTGGAACGACAAGCTTAAGCAAAGTTATTGATGAACAATTAGCTGAAACAGTTCAAGCAATTGAATACCTACAAGCAGACATCGAAGGTCGTTTAACAGGCACAGCTAAAACTAGAGCTACTGCTTCTTTCAATGCAATTAAAGATGCAATGATTTACGATTATGATCCAGAAACTGAAGCATACAACTTTGGAACTGCTTATCAAAACATAAGTGCTACAAACTGTAAAGATGCTCTTCAAGCAAACAAAGCATTCTTACAGGCTGAAGCAACTGCATGGATGACTGATAACTATGGTTCAATCGTTTACGATGTAGATAAATGTGAAAGAGATGTTGGATATATGGTTGACGCGGTTTGCGCGGCTGTAATGCACAACTCAAATGCATCAATGAGAGATGTTGCAAGAGTATACTTTGAAAATGGCCTATCAACATTGCCATCAGATCAAAGAGCTGTAACTGCAGAGTTATATGAACGTTTAGGCGCAATGTCAACACAAATTGCTCTAAAACAACCAGTTACTAAATCTGCAAGCAACGCTGCGAGCCAAGTAACAACTGGATTTAATACAGGGTTTGCAACACAAGCCAACTCATTAACAGATTTCTGGACGATTGTTGCTGATATCATTACTGATGATTCTCTAATCAACCTACCAGCAGTTACAAGACCAGGAAACTCAGCTGGAATAAATTACGATTATAATAACGAGCGTGATGCTATTAGATTGAGAACAACTTACTTAGCAGCTAACATTAACGAATATCTACAGAAAACGTTTAATTATCTTGAGTACGATCAAGTTAAATGTCGCAGAGATGTTGGTTATATGGTTGATGCAATATCTCACGATATTCAGTACGGTGGTAACTCCGCAATGTGGAATGCTGCTCAGATCTACTTCGTGAATGCTGTTAACCTATTACCTAAAGATCAAAGAGAGCCAACAAGAGCTGCATTTACTCATATGGCTGAAGTAATGCACGATGTTATTCGTAACAAAACAGTTCCATACAGAATTGGCAAAACATTTACAGCTGCAAACGCAACCTATGATGTAGACTCAGGGGAATCAGTAATTACTCTTGGAAATCACAAATTAAAAGTCGGTGATTATATCTTATTAGAAAAAGAGTCACTAACATTTAGCTGTGGTTCACCTGCTGAAAATATTTCACACCCAAGAGTTACAGATCCAGCATTTGAAAAACCACTTAAAATTACAGCAGTCACAACAAACACTGTAACTGTTCAAGTTGGTTACGCAAAAGGCTATCAAGGAGCTCATACATTCGTCAGTGCAACAACAGACGGCATTAAACAAGTTATTGGAAATACAAGCAAGCAATTCAAAGACGGATACACAGCTCGTCGTCATATCGCGATGGAAGCAAAAGATCTTGCAATGATGGTTGCAAATATCGCTTATGATAATAATCCAACTAACTTGCCAGCAAGAGTTGAGCCATTCACTAACTGGATACCAGAAACTCTTATCGATCAGAAAAACTTGATTGATGATAAACTTACTACACTAGTGGAGAGCATGATTGAATTTATCTCAACAGAGTATAAAGGAATTAGCTATCCTAAAGAAAAATGCCGCAGGGATGTTGGAATTATTGTTGATGCTCTATCACACGACATTAACTACTCAACAAACTATGCTATGAGACTTGTTGCTAATATGTACTTTGATAACGCTGTAAGTGTATTACCGTTCGATCAAAGAAAACAGACAGCCGACTTCTACGCAGAAATGGCAAATCTAGTAAGTGACGTTGCACAAGAGTTGGCTATTGGCCAAGATACATCTAACCCAGCTGCTACAGTAACTCAAGGTAACGATTTAGCAGATCTTGTCAGAATGGTAGAGGAAGCAATTAGAAGAAATTCACTTGACGCTCTTCCAGAGATTGTTGAGCCAGATACATCATGGGTCTCAGCAGATAAGATTGCTGCAGGAAGATTAATTGATAATAATCTTGACGAATTAGCAGATGATGTTACTCAATATATCTCTGATAATTTCTCAATTATAGATTACAGCAAAGCAAAATGCCGCAGAGACTCAGGTTACTTAATTGATGCTATGAGTTGGGATCTTAACTATGGCGGCAACTTAGCATCTCGCTGGAACGCAGACTTCTACTATTGGAATGGAACACTAAGAATTCCAGAAAATACAAGAGTTGCAACTGCGCAGTCTTATAGACAGCTTGGTAAAATTGTAAGTGAAGTTGTAACAGGATCTTATCCTGGCCAAAAACTTCGCCCAGAAATGGGATCTGAAGCAGAGGCAAAACAAGCTTATGAAAATGGCTTAATCTTCTATAACGCACTATTCTATAACACACCAAAATCTCTAGGCCCAACTATCGAGCCAGACTTTACATGGAATGATAATGTTACTAAACAGTTCAGATTTGCTAAAGATATTTTGGCAAATAACAAAGTTAAATTACAACGTGAAGTTCAAAGATTTATTACACAAACTTATAAATTTATTGACTTACCAAAAACATATCGTGACGGCGGAAACTTACTTAAAATTATCGCAAACGACTTTAGATATATCGATGCCTCTCAAACTCCACAAGAGGAAGGAACAGATAAATCTACAAGATCCTTCGCGGCCGCATTATTTAACATCGACTCACAACACGTATTCCCAGTCTTTAATCCTCCGGCAACCTTCAGCGATTGGAGAAAATTGAGATTTAAAGGAACAGCTGCTACAGTTTCAGACTTAGCAAACCTTGAAAATCCAAAAAGATGGTATGCACAAATTGTACCGACAGATAATAACGGAAACCGCTACGCTGGTAGAATTTACTACTATAATGGATCAACTTGGTTAGACAGTGGAGTAGATAACAATACAGATCTTCTCGATGCATTTACTGGCGCTTGGACACAGATGAAATCCTATATAAATACAAATATCGCACCAGATGTAGATCATATTAATATGGTTAACGAGTTAATCGATAATGTATTAATTGAAACAATATTGAGACCTGAGTTCCTAGCATTTGGATCTTTGGTTGAATCTATCGCCCACCAGTTCAATGGTGCTTCAGCTGGGGTTAACAGAAACGCATTGCCGCTTAACTTTAGAAATATCGGTTCTGCAATTTCTGCTACAGCTTCGGTTCTGTCGGAAGACGGCGGTAGAATTAGATGGTCAGGATCTGACGAATTAAACAACCAGTTCTTTGCACGAGGACTAAAAATTAATGGTAGAACCGGTAGAATTGAAGGAAGACCGTTTACCTCATCAGTTAGAAAATTAGCTAGAAGAGCTTCAAACAGTAGGGCAGTACTATAATGGCATTTGCAAACAACGATTTCGACACAATAGAAACGTCCCAGGCACCCGACGCTAAACCGGTAGCCGTCAACCTTTCGGTATCAACGAATTGGCAAATTCTTATTGAAGTTCCAAAATATGAAGTTCCGGAGCTAATCTTTGGTGGTTCTACAACCGTGGAACCTGGAGTTGGCGAAGTTATTTCTCCACTCATCGTTTGTAACTATAGTGCTAATACAGTTAAAATTGATATTAGAACACATAGATACGCAGAAAACGATGAGTACTGGGTAGTAAGAAATATGCCAATCCCATCTTACGATACTTTTGCTTTACCATTAAATGGCCAATTCTTTTCATCAGGCGATACTTTAGAAATTAAAGCAGATCAGAACTTGTGTGCAGACGCAACATTATCATTTACATTAGGCCAATCCGAGGAAGACGATGTCGAGTAGATTTTCAAGTTTTAGAGGGCGTACTGTTACCTTTGGAATAGGTATTCCGCAGAACGTTAATAACCTAGACCCAGTTGCATTTGAAGGTGCTATCGTCTATACTGATGATGGTAAAATCAAATATTCTGATGGTACAGCCTGGCAAGAACTTGACGGAGGTGCTGCCAATAATACCGTCCAAGGCGTTCAAGGTATACAAGGGATCCAAGGTTTACAGGGCGATTATGGCCCTGGTTTTACAATTATTGGTTCCTCTTCTGTAGCAGCTAATAATGCATATTTAGATACAAACTTCCCAACGGCAGTTACGGGTGATACTGTTATTGACCAATCTGATGATACTCTTTGGGTATTTGATGGAACTGATTGGATTAATATTGGTTCTTTCCGTGGTGTACAAGGTTTCCAAGGTGTTCAAGGTGACCAGGGTGTACAAGGTACCATCGGTGAAGAGGGTATCCAAGGTTCTCGTGGTTATCGTGGTATTCAAGGTCTTCAAGGTTTCCAAGGTGCACAAGGTATTCAAGGCCCGATTGGTATACAAGGTGTTCAAGGCTTACAAGGACCTCAAGGTATTCAAGGCGACCAAGGTACTCAAGGAGTCCAAGGTATCCAAGGTATCCAAGGCCTACAAGGCATAACTGGTAATACTGGTATTCAAGGTGCAACGGGTATTCAAGGTCTACAAGGTTTTCACGGAGATGACTCCGGAAACATTTTAGAATTTACTTTAAATGACGGAATTACATGGGCTGATCCTGGGGCTGGCGGTATTAGATTTAACGCGGCAGCTGCAAATACAGATACATTTAATTCTGTCACACGTATTTTCTGGGACGATGTCGATGCTTATGGTGTAGATGTAACAGGCTTATATGACGCAGTCACTGCAGCATCTTCAACAAATAAAGCATATGTTAAAATCACAAAAAGAGGCGCGCCCGGAAAATACGTAATTTTCTCAGTCCAAGATATGGTGGACTCTGGCGGTGCCAATACTTATTATGAATCTCAAGTTACTTATGTTTCTGGCACAGCAATAAAATATGACTTTGTTGAAGCCAACTCAAGCGTAACTATTAACCACGAATTAATGGTAGATATGGATATCAGCGGTGACCGCGGCTTCCAAGGAGTACAAGGTATCACCGGTATCCAGGGCCAAAGAGGTATCCAAGGTAATACAGGTATCCAGGGTATTCAAGGTATTTCTAATCAAGGTGTTCAAGGTATTCAAGGCCAACGCGGCATTCAAGGTAATACTGGTATCCAAGGTGTACAAGGTATTCAGGGCCCACAAGCTGCTCAAGGTATCCAAGGTATAACTGGCTTCCAAGGTACACAGGGTTTCCAAGGATTACAAGGAGACCAAGGTACGCAGGGTATTCAAGGTGACCAAGGTACTCAAGGTATTCAAGGCGACCAAGGTACTCAAGGAGTACAAGGTATCACCGGTATCCAAGGTGGAACTGGTCTACAAGGTAATACTGGCGCTCAAGGTGTTCAGGGTATACAAGGACAGCGTGGTCTTCAAGGTAACACAGGCTTACAAGGTATACAAGGTCCGCAATCTGTGCAAGGTATTCAAGGTTTCACCGGTATTCAAGGTGCCCAAGGACTGCAGGGTGAAAAGGGTATTTACGGTGGCTTAAGTTTCGAGTGGAACTTTACGGCTAATACTGCTGGAGCACCTGGAACAAGCAAATTCCATTTTGATAACGCTAATCCAGCATTAGCAACTACTATCTTTATTGACGATATTCCAGATGACCAATACACTTCAGAGGTTGATGAGTTATTTGATTATTTAGCAGCTATTCCTACAAGTAATGGTTCTGAAAAAGGCCATATTAAAATTCAGTTGGCTGAAAGTTCAAACGGACCAGGCGGCCATCATTGGGTAATTTATTCGTTTGAGGATTTTCAGTGGGATTCTGGCTCTAAAAACTGGGGTTATTTTGATGTAACATATATCGATGGTAATGTTACTAACTGGCAAACAGAGGCTGCAGGCCCGCATGGCAATAAAACTGTAATTACATTTATTCCTACCGGTCCTCGTGGTATTCAGGGTCAACGTGGTATCCAAGGTAATACGGGTATTCAAGGTTTACAAGGTATAGCTAACCAAGGTGTACAAGGTATTACAGGTCTTCAAGGTTTCACCGGTATTCAAGGTAACACGGGCCCACAGGGTGTTCAAGGTTGGCAGGGTACTACAGGTATTCAAGGTAGCACGGGCTTACAAGGTAATACTGGTGCCCAAGGTGTCCAAGGCATTACTGGATCCGCCGGTGCACAGGGTACACAAGGTATCCAAGGTGTGCAAGGTCAGAAAGGTGGCTTTGGCGGCGCAACATTTGATTACACATTCGATAATACAACATCAGCTGGCGACCCAGGCGTTGGTAAACTTAGATTAAACAACTCATCTGTTTCATCTGCTACTTTAATGTTTATTGATGATCGCGATGATAACTTTAACGATATTCAATCATATCTAAGAACGATCGATGACTCAACATCCGATATTAAAGGCCACTTTAAAATTATTGATGCGGCAGACGTTCAAAACTTTGCAATCTTTACTGTTGATGGATTAACAGAAGCATCAGGTTACTTTGCGGTTGATTGTACTCATGTTAACTCGTCAGTTTCTGCTTTTGCTAACAACCTAGATATTCGTATTACATTTGCTAGAACTGGTGACCAAGGTGATACTGGTCCACAGGGTGCTCAAGGTACTACTGGTTTCCAGGGTGCAGATGGTTTACAAGGTGCTGACGGATCTGGTGCTCAAGGTGTTCAGGGTATACAAGGTATTACCGGCTCTCAAGGTGCAAGTGGTACTAATGGTACAAACGGTGTTCAAGGTTCTCAAGGTACCCAAGGGCACCAAGGTATCCAAGGTATTACTGGAGATACTGGATCTGACGGTGCACAAGGTACGCAAGGTGTCCAAGGTATTACTGGTTCGGCCGCATCGCAAGGTATTCAAGGACCTCAAGGTACAGACGGTGTCGGCGGGGTTGGTGTTCAAGGTCTTCAGGGTGTCCAAGGTTTAACGGGTAATACTGGTGCCCAAGGTATACAAGGTATTGACGGCGGCGGCATTGCCGGTGCACAAGGTACACAGGGTTTGCAAGGTCTTATTGGTAATGACGGGCCTCAAGGTACTATCGGTATACAAGGTGTACAAGGTATTACAGGTTCTTCATCAGCTCAAGGTCCACAGGGTCCTCAAGGTGAAAGAGGCTTCCAAGGTTCCACTGGAACTGGTTCGCAAGGTACACAAGGTTTACAAGGTATTGAAGGTGGCGTAGGAGCTGGTGTTCAAGGTCCCCAAGGTACAACTGGTGCGCAAGGCCCAGGCGGTAATGACGGCGATCCTGGTACAGACGGTCTTCAAGGTCCCCAAGGTACACAAGGTATTCAGGGTATTAATGGTGGCACAGGAACAGCTGCTCAGGGTGTTCAGGGTATTCAGGGTATTATTGGTACCCAAGGTGCTATTGGTACTGCAGGAGTTGGATCTCAAGGTACTCAGGGTACTAAAGGTGACCAAGGTGTTCAAGGTTTCTCTGGAAATGCAACTCCTGGTGCCCAAGGTCTACAAGGTATTCAAGGGGATCAAGGTACACAAGGTTTCCAAGGTTCTAATGGTACAAGTGTAGGCGGTTTCCAAGGTGTCCAAGGTGTTCAAGGTGATGATGGCGCTACAGGTCCACAGGGTACTACGGGTTCTCAAGGTGCTGACGGTGTCGGAACATCTATTGACATTTCTGACATTTATGCTAGTTCCCTACAAACAACGAATATGTTCATTCCGTTTGTCAGTGGTGGTACAGGAACTAAAACGGTTTATACAACGGCTTCACCCAACCCAGGCGGAGAAAGTAATTTCTATTACAACCCAGATGCAGATACATTATATCTTGAAAACTTATCACTTGGCGGTGACCTAACAGTAACTGGTTTGATTAACAGCACAACGGGTGACTTCCTACAAGCAGACGCGGCAGATGTTAAAACTGTTGGTGACTTAACGTTTGATGATGATGTTGCTATTAATTTCGGTACTGGTTCTGATGTTTCTATTAAATATGAAAATGCAAATAGTAATATGCATTTAAATGCAGCAGCAGGAATGAACTACTTCTATTGGAAAGCAAACGGTACTAACACATTCACATTTAGATTTGATACTGGTGACTTAACAATTACTGGCGATCTTGATGCAGCATCAGATGAAAGACTTAAAACCAATATTGAAACAATTGACAGTGCATTAAATAAAGTTTTATCGATGCGCGGAGTATATTTCGAGAAAAAAGATAATCTAGGTTCGAGAAAAGTTGGTGTTATTGCTCAAGAAGTTGAGTCTGTTGTTCCTGAGTTAGTTAAAACAGACGAAGACGGAATGAAATCAGTTTCATATGCAAACATTAGCGGTTTATTAATTGAAGCAATTAAAGAACTTAAGGAAGAAATTGACGAAATCAAAGGATCTTAATTGATTAGTTAAATTTAATAACGATCAGGGAGCTGCGGCTCCCTTTTCTATTTCTTTACCATCTTTTTTATAAATAAACTAAATATCACAAAAGAGAATGAGAAATGTCTTCAAGAGCAAATATTTACATAGACCAAGGTACTTCTTTCCAGTTAACACTAGAGTTATTTGACGCGGATGATGACGAATTGAACGTGGAATATATGACGTTCTATAGCGGCATTAGAAAATTCTATTCTGAAACAAATTTAGCTTCTTTTAATCACACCCAAGCAAATAACGATCTTATCTTGGAATTAACTGCAAACACAACTGCCACGTTTACTCCTGGCAAATATGAATATGATGTATTGATGAAGAAACAAAGTGGGGAGATCTCAAAAGTAGTTGAAGGATTGGCGTTCGTCGTCTCAACTATCTCGGAGGCATCATGAGCATTAAGGTAAAAGTCGGCGGATCTAGATCTATCCGCGCGGTACCAAAGCAAGGTACCAACAGATCATTAGTTGCATTAGGCGAAAAGAAACCTTTAATTACTCCAGATTCAGTTGTTCTGGGAATTGATACTCTTGGCGCATATGTAGCAACGGCAAATGCTGGAGCTGGAATTGTAATTACTCCAGATACTCATACCGAAACAGCAAAAATTTTAATTCGTCACGCTAATACTTCTAATGAATTACCAAGCACAAATAACAATAGCTTAGAATATATTAGAAATATTAATATTGATAACTTCGGTCATATTGTCGGATTTTCAAATCAAAGCTACAATACTGATTATTTTACTTCTGCAAATTCTATTGTTAATATTATAGACGCGGAAGCAGACGGTGCTACAAAAGGTATAGCAACGTTTAATTCAACTAATTTTAATTCACTAAATGGCGTCATTTCTTCGGCAGATATGACGTTTGGTAATACAGCTTTAACATTAGGTGAATCAACTAACGCCATTGAAGGACTTACATCTTTAGGCGTTGGAGAGTTAACTTTTGTACAAGGTAGAATTATTGGTACGGATGACATTCTAATTTCTCCAACTACGGGTGGTGTTGTAGATGTTGACGGACACAGAGTTGTAAATATTTCTAATCCGATAGACAATCAAGACGCTGTTACATTGTCTTGGCTTGACCAAGAATTAGATGCATTAACAATTAGTTTGAGAGTTATTGCTGATCCAACAGATCCTACAGATGCTACTAACAAAAGATATGTTGATAACGTATTACAAGGTTTAAGAGTTAGACCTTCTATGCTTGCAGCTACAACTGCTGATTTAGGCGGAACCTATGCTGCAGGTAATACAACAATTAATTCAACCATTACTTTACCAGCCGCATTAACTATTACGATTGACGATGTAACAAACTGGGATATTGGATCTCGTCTATTAGTTAAAGATCAAACGAACCCAGAAGAAAATGGCGCTTATGAAGTTACTCAGCTCGGAGATGCCTCAACAGACTGGATTTTCACAAGAACCGATTTTAGTAACGAAAGTAGTGAGATCCCAGGATCGTTCCACTTTATTACTGATGGTACAACATATCGTGGTACTGGTTGGGTTGCTATAGTTGACGATGCTGAAACATTCCAAATTACTGTCGATGATATTAATTATACCCAGTTCCAAGGTGAGGGTACATTTACCGCTGGCGTAGGTTTAACACTTAATGGAACACAGTTTAATGTAAATGAATCTCAAATTCTTGAGACCATTAATACTGCTAACAATAATTTAAATATTATTGGTACGGGTGCTCTTAAAATTCCAGTTGGAACAACTGCTAACAGACCAATCTCTGTTCAAGGTCAGATTAGATACAATACAACAGACGGACAGTTTGAAGGCTATGATGGAACCGCGTGGTCTGGATTAGGCGGTGTTATTGATGTCGATCAAGATACAAAAATTACGGCTGAAAATTCACCAGGTTCTGATAATGACCAGTTAAGATTCTATACTGCGGGGACAGAAAGACTAACTGTCGATGCTCAATCAATCGTAGCTAATGTTGATTTAATTATTGATACAACCGGAGCCCTAACAATACCAAATGGCTCAACTGGAGATCGTCCTACTGCAGAGCAAGGGATGATTCGTTTTAATACATCTGATGGGCAATTTGAAGGTTATGACGGTACTGCTTGGGCAGGCCTTGGTGGTGTTATTGACGTAGACCAAGACACAAAAATAACTGCAGAAAACAGTCCTGGATCTGATAACGACCAATTAAAATTCTTTACAGGTGGCACTTTAGCTGCTATGATAAGCGCAGCAAATACCGCTTACTTCTATGATGATGTTAATGTAACTGGAGATTTAACAGCTAACAACGCAGCATTCTCTGGAAATGTTACAATTGGTGGTAATATTACAATTGGTGACCAAACAACAGATTCTATTACTGTTGTTGCAGACTTTGACTCAAACCTAGTTGCTAATAGCCATAACTCTTTTGACTTAGGTAAATCAGGAGTTGATTGGAGAACACTTTACGTCCAAAACATTCAAGGTCAAGGCGAAGTAGTTACGTTCAATATGAACGGTGCAATTACAATTCCAGTTGGGACTACAGCACAAAGACCAAGTGGAAATACTGCTGCCGAAGGAATGATTCGTTATAATACAACAGACTCAAGATTTGAGTCTTATGATGGATCATTGTGGGGTGGATTAGCCGGATCGGTTATTGACGTTAATCGTGATACTTATATCATTGCGGAAGAAACTGCAGGCGCAAATAACGACGAACTTTGGTTCTACACCGCGAACACTGAAGCATTTATAGTTTCAAATACCCAGGTTCTAACTACAAGATCGGGTGATTTAAAACTAGATGCTGCATCGGGTGAGATTGATATTGGTGGATCTTCAGTTAAAAATGGCGGTAACCTTTTAAGAATTAAAGAAACAGTATTTACCGGAGCTGGTAGAGCTATTAATTTATTTAATGAACCTACTATTACTCTCGGTCGCGGTTTAGAAGAAATTAATTATGATGCTGCTAATAACGAAATAGAATTTAGATTAACAGGGTTCCCTTCTACATTACAACCTGGTACATATGGTAATGATGGATATACACCAAGAATTATCGTTGACGATACTGGTCGTATTACATTTGCTACAGACATTCCTGTTGAACTTCAAGCTAACGCGATTCCTGACTTTACAGAAACGTCTCGTGATATTATTGCACTTATGTTCGTTGGCGGGAACCATTCAGGTATTACGGTTACAAACGACGATGCTAATAACGTTATTAATCTTGCTATTGCTGATTACAATTTAGATATTACAGGTGCAGTTACTGGCTCCGTTAATATAACAGGTGTTAATACTTCTATTACGACAATTGCAGATGGATTTGATTACCTTAGAACAGTTACTGCCGGGAACGGCATAGATATTACCCATACACTAGGTGCAAATACTACTGCTACAATTACTCACGGTAATACATCGGACCACCCGTCAATTAATAACTCAGGTGGATTTGTAATTCAAGATCTAACATTAGATGAGTTTGGTCACATTACGACATCCAACTCAATTGATATGGATTTAAGATATTTAGAACTTGCGGGCGGCGGCGATGTTATAGGTAACATCAGTTCTAATTCTTATATGTATGCTCGAAGATTTATTGATTACGATGATAATGTATACTATCTAGATCCGAACGGTACGTCGAGAATTAACTTACTTGAAATTGGCTATAATCAAGCAACATCACAGCTTTCAATGGGTGGTAGCCTAGGTACAGCATACCTTTGGACAAACGGTAGAAACGTTGGCTTCCTAGATAGTGTTTTTGCTTATGCTGCATACGCGGATATCCAAACGGGTGATTGGATCGTTCCAAATGGTGATGTTAAAGCTGAAAGATTTATTGATGCAGACGCTACGACATATTTCTTGCATCCTGGTGGAACCGACTCACTTATTAAACATCTTGAGATTGAGACAAATCTCGATGTTGGAACAGCACTCGACGTTGGAACAGATTTAACTGTTGGGGCATCAGGAGATATTGGAACAACTTTATCAGTTGGAACTTCTATTGATGTTGGCTTCTTAACAATTTCTGGAAGTACTATTGCATCAACCGGTAGTCTAACATTAGCAGCCAGTGGCAATATTGGTGCAAACGGCCAAAAAATTATAGACGTTGCGGATCCTACAGCAGCACAAGATGCAGCCACGAAAGCTTATGTTGATGCTGTAGCTCAAGGACTCAAAATTGTTCCTTCAGCATTAGTCGCTACAACACAAGATTTAGGAGCAACATACAATCACTCTGCTGGAACTCTTACCGCAAATACAGCAGGTGTATTGACTATTGACGGTGTTCAACCAGATGTAGGAGATAGAATACTTGTTAAAGATCAAACAAATGCCGAAGAAAATGGCTCATATGAAGTCACAAATAAAGGTAATTTCTTTAACTCTTTTGTTCTTACTAGAGGAAGCTATTTTAATGAGTCAGCGGAAATTCCTGGTTCATTCCAATTTGTAACAGATGGTACTACAAATAATGGAACTGGTTGGGTTGCTCAGGTAACCGATGCTGAGACTTTTGCTTTAGGTACTGATGACGTTAATTGGTATCAATTCTCTGGTGCAGGTACATATTCAGGCGGAGATGGTTTAACTTTAACAGGTACTGAATTCTCTGTAAATGTTGATGACTCAACTATAGAAATAAATACAGATATTCTTAGAGTCAAGGATGCTGGAGTTACAAATGCTAAACTCGCTAATCCAAACTTTACGATTTCTGGAGAAGCCGGAGCCAATACGAGTATTGCTCTAGGTGAAACATTGATATTTGAAGCAGGCGAAGGTGTAAATACATCAATCTCTGCTGGAAAAGTTACTATCGCAAGTGAATTAGCAACAGATACTAATATTGGTGCTGCTGCATTTAGTAATACTAACTTTGATGTTACTGCAGGAACTGTTACAGTAACTGATATTGATGGTGGATCATTTTAATTTTTATTAGCTATATAGCTATTATAACATAGGGGCATACATATGTCAACCACAATTAAGTTAAAACGTAGTGCGGTTCCCGGCCGTATACCTACTGTATCCCAGTTAGAGCTGGGTGAGGTTGCCATTAATACAAATGATGGTAAACTATATTTTAAGAAATATCACATAGCATCAAATACTGAGTCGATTGTTGATATTTCCGCAGACTTAAATGCAAATTCTATTCTTACTTTACTATCAACAGTTGACGGCGCAAACTCAGGTTTAGATGCTGACCTGCTTGATGGTCAACACGGTTCTTATTATTTAGACTATAATAACTTTTCAAATGTTCCTCCTGCGTCCCTAGATTTAACATTATCTGGAAAAGTTACTGGAACTGGTTTTTCCAACACCGGAACACTGGTTATTTCAACAGAGTTGGCAAACACGGGTGTTACTCCAGGCACATATGGTACATCGTCTCAGATTCCTATTTTTACGGTTGACGAAGATGGTAGAATCACCGCAGCTTCAAATACAGCAGTTGCAGGCGTAGACGATTTCTTCTTTACCGATGCTAACAATACTCTTACAATCCAAACAGGCGACGGATCCAAGTTTAATGCTAAGATTGCTAAGCTTGATAGAATTGAAGAAGATCTTACTATTCAGCTTAATGGCGACGTAACGGGAACAGTTACATCTAACACTGGTGTTATGTCGGTCACAACTGATATTGCAAATACTGGTGTTTCTGCTGGAACATATGGGTCAGCTTCTCAAATTCCAATTGTTACAGTTGGTTTAGATGGTAGAATTACTTCAATGTCTAACACGGCTGTTGCCGGTGTTGATGCTATTGATTGGTATTCTGCAAATAGCACATTTGCTGTTACAACCGGTGATGGATCTGTTTTTAGGCAAAAGATTAATGAGTTTAATGAAGTTAAAATTAATGAAACTACTAGTCACACAGCTTTAAGATTAGGCAATATTGACGGTGCGACTTCAGCAAACTTAGATATTACTTTAGATTCTGGTACAAACAGCTACGCAAGATATACTTTAAACACATCGGGTCCAACTGGGTATCATTATTTTTATGCTCCAAATATTTCTTCTCCGTTGTTTGTTGTTGGTTCTGCTACTAACGGTGCTTCGCAAACTGTTCAAACAAATTCTGACTTTATTGTTAGTACAAATAGACTTATTAAGTTTCAAGGATCCGTTCAAGATAGCATATTCACAAGATTGCAGGTTGACAATCCAACGCAAGAACGATATATTACATTACCAAATGCTACTGGTACCGTCGCGGTTAGTGTAAGCGATACCGCAGGGCAGCAGGGTATTGATTTAACACTAAGTTCTGCCGGTAATATAAGTGGTGTTGCATCTGGTTTAGATGCTAATTCTTCACCAACTTTTGCTGCATTAAACTTAGACGGAAACCTTGTTTTTAATAATGGTAGCTTTACAACAACTATTACGCCAGATACAGCTACTGCAAACAGAATTTTAACTTTACCTGACGCAACAGGCACAGTATTGACAACTGGTAATGCCCAAGATGTTTTAGATACTTTAATAACAGTAGATGGTGCAGGATCTGGATTAGATGCTGATAAATTAGATGGATACGATGCAGCAGGTATTTTAGATCAAGCGGCAAATACTGCTTCAAGTCTTGTTGGTAACGGTTTAGTTACTATCACAGCAAATAACGGTCTTACTGGTACGGGTTCATTTAATCTTAACAGTGCAAATAACTTTACAATATCTGTTGAACATGGAGATACTTCATCAGTTCAAGATGTCAGCGTAACGTTACCAAATATTATAAATGAAATAACATTTGATGGCTTTGGTCATGTCCAATCTGTTTCTAATACAGACATTACAACTTATCTTGACACGCGCTATTATACAGAAACAGAAACAGATACTTTACTTTCTGCAAAGGTTGATAAAACAACACAAGTAATTGCTGGAAACGGACTAACTGGCGGCGGTGCTTTGAGTGGAGATGTTACACTTAACCACCAAGATACTTCAACAGCATCTAGTGTTAATAATGCCGGTGGCACAGTTATTCAAGATTTAAATATTGACACATATGGACACGTTACGTCAATCGGCTCTTATAACTTAGATGGAAGATATTATACAGAAACAGAATTAAATAATGGCCAATTAGATAGTCGCTATTATACAGAAACCGAATTAGATAATGGTGCTTTAGATCCTCGTTATTTCACAAAAGCTCAAGCAAACGCTAACTTCGTAGATGTTACTGGCGATACCATGTCGGGTGATCTAATCGTTAATGCTGACATTTACCAATCATATTCAAGAACAATATCTACAGAAGTAAACGCAAGCACTACATTCCCAACTCCTATTTTGCAATTTCCACACGCAGATTGGGGTAGCGCCGAAGTAATAGTTACAGTTAAAGATAGCCCAGATAGACAAGTAACAAAACTGTTAATTACACATAATGGATCAACTGCAATTGCAACAGAATATGGTGTAATTTATACTAGTTCTGAGTTAGCTACATTTGATGTTAGTATCTCAGGGAGCAATGTAGGCTTGGTTGCTGTATCAGCTTCGGGTTCTTCTAATTACAAAATCGTAGCAACACTATTAAAATCATAATATAAATAGAACTAAAATAGCACGCCAAACTGGGGAGAGTGAACCGAATGGCTAATGATAAAAAGTTTATAGTCAAGAATGGTCTCTTGACAGAAGAAGATGTAATTATTGGTTCTACAACAGACACCGGTCAACGATTACAAATTACAGGCACATCAAAATTTACTGGTGCAATAGACGCTTCTCAAACAGTTTTAGCAACACCAACCGTAACATTTACTAATTCAGGTGGAACGGGCGGCGCTGTTATTGCTAAATTTGTTGGTGACTCTGATGCTCTCCAAATTTTAAATGTCGGAACTGGCGATTATAAAATTACAAATGCTGGTCAAGATAATGGACTCATTTTTTATGATGATACATCTGGCGTTGAAATACTTTATAACGGTTCGGTAGATTTAGATTTTAATTCAACTGGTATTGACTTTAAGCGTGAGCCAAGTTATAATGGTTATGTATTCTGGAATGCTGGCAACGATGGTTCAGGCTCTGGCCTAGATGCTGACTTAATTGATGGGTTAGACTCAACACAATTCCTTCGTTCAGATGAAGATGATACTATGACTGGCAACTTAACGGTTGACGGACAGATTATTGTAACTGGAGATCTATATGTTTCTGGCACAACAACATATGCTAATACAGTTAATATGTTGGTTTCAGATAATATCTTTACTCTTAATGCAGACTACACATCTGGTACTCCTACAGAAAACTCTGGTTTTGAAATACGTCGCGGATCACAGGCAAACTCATCTTTACTTTGGGATGAGACAAATGATTGGTTTAAACTTATTTCTGCAGGTACTGACTTAGGTCGTATTATTACAACTGCCGATGAAGGCGCGGGTAACGGATTTGACGCGGACTCTGTTGACGGATTACACGCGGGGCAATTCTTAAGAGCAGATGCAGATGATACTGCCAATGGTCATATCACATTTGAAGATGATATTACTATAGGAGACGGCGTTGGCAATGCTAGAATTAGTTTTGCAACAACAGGCCAGGATAGAGATCTTTATGCAAATAATGGTGAAATTGGCTTTTTAAACGCTTCATTAAACTGGGCAGCGTATTCTGATGCATCAGATAATTGGGTTGTAACGTCTAAAGTTTTCGGTACACAGTTTGTGGATGCTGATAATAATAATTATTATATAGATCCAGCATCAACTTCTGTAGTTAATAACATTGAATTGGGTGGAAACCTCAGTGGCGGCGGTGGTAACACCAATGACTATATTAATATTCAAAGTAGCCTGGTACGAACTTATATTGATAATATCTTAAGATGGTCTGTAGGCCTAACTGAAAACATATCAAATGTTATAATTAAAGCTCCTGCATATTACGACTTAAATGATGAAAATTATTTTGTAGATCCCGCTGGAGATTCTGAAGTAAAAACAATTCTACTTGATGATTATGTTAGGCATAGATTTAATGCTAATACTTATATTGGATTTGAAACAAACGACACGTTTAGAGTTTGGACAGATGCAGTACAACGTTTAAATATAGACAACAATAGCGCTGATTTTTCTGTAGATGTATATGGGCCTCGTTATTACGATTCTGACAATAATAACTATTATGGCGATTTTGCTTCTACGTCACAAATGGCACAAATTGATATTGATGATTATGTGCGCCATCGCGGAAACACAACGACGTATTTTGGTTTCCCAGGAGCAGACATATTTAGAGTTTTTATAAGTGGATCCCAAGTATTCAATCTTGATAGCAACTCTGCTGACTTCACACAGTATGTGTATGCACCTCGTTATTATGATTCTAATAACACTGCTTATTATGGAGAATTCGAAGGCATATCTCAAATGTCGCGTATTTCCATTGATGATTATATTACGCACCGCGGCGACACAAATACTTATATGGGATTTGCAGCTAACGATAACTGGGGCGTGTGGACTGGTGGCACTAATAGATTGTCAATCGAGGATACTCAAGCAACGTTTAGTGTACCAGTAAATATCACTGCTGCAAATAGTCTTAGTATTGCTGATTATATTCTTCATTATGGTGATACCGATACATATTTCGGTTTCTCCGCGGCTGATACATTTAAAATATTTACAGGTGGTACACAACGAGTAAATATTGATAATGATTCTGCGGATTTTGCCCAGAATGTATATGCACCTCGTTATTATACTAACGATTATTTAGTTCATAATGGCGACACGAACACTTATATCGGATTTGCTTCCAATGACAATTTTGGCGTATGGACGGGTGGAACAAAAAGGGTTCAGGTTGTTGATGGGCAAACAGACATTTATTATAGAGGAACCATTGGTAATAGTTTAACAAGGCCTGATAGTTTAGCTGACCTAAGTAATTCAGCTGCTCGTATTGGTGGATCTGATGTTCACTTGCATATTGCTTCTCTAAGCAGTGTTGGAAACTATGCAGTTGCTCTACAAGCTGGTAGAGAATCCGATGATGCAAGTTTCGTTATGGCATTACAACCGAACGGCGGTAATGTTGGTATTGGAACTTTAAACCCTAATTATCGATTAGATATGGCTATTGGGACTACTGACTGGATAAGAGTTGTATCTACAGACGATAAGGCTGGTATTATTCTTTCTGATAACGATACAACATCATACGTTATTTCACAAAATAGTCATTTGTCTCTGGGCCTAACCTCAAGTATTTCTGAAAATAACTTGAATATTAATTCATCAGGTAATGTAGGAATTGGTACTGATGCGCCTGGCACGCAAGCCAAATTGGTTGTAAGCTCTTCTGCGGCCGTTGGAGGCAACCCATTTACGGCTGGCAATAAAATCTTGTCAATACAAGATAATGAAACAGCAAAAACAACATGGTCTTTAGATTCTTCAGGAAACAACTGGTTAATTAGTGAGTCAGATTCACAGTTTGTATTTTCAGATTCTGGTGCAACTATCGCAGCAACAGTTGATACAGGCACAGGTAATGTAATTATTGGTGACCAATCTCCATTATATACAGACGGCGGTGATAACACTCCATTAGTAGCAGCAATGAATGCTGCTAAACTCCATGTTAATGGATCTATCTATCTTAATGGTGCAAATGATGGTATTATATTTGGCCGTGGTACTGCATCATTCCTAAGAGATGAAGAATTAGGATTTGGCTGGGGCGGCGGCTTCTATATGACAGAAGCTACCACAGTTAAAGTTCGTAATAATAAACACGTTTCTTCAACCGGCAATGCATACTTTGCTCAATTTATAGATGCAAACGATAACACATATTATTTAGATCCTGCCAATACAGATGTTGCTCTTAAAATTGCTGGCGAAGCTCTTTCTGGAAACGGTGCGTTAGCAACGCCAACTTACTCATTTGTATCTGATACTGATACCGGCATGTATCGTTATGCTGCCGATACGATTGGCTTCTCAGCGGGCGGTAACGACGAGTTTAGAATTTATACCACATATACGTTATCGCCAGGCTCATCGCGTGCTCCGATATTCTATGATTCTGACGATACACTCTATTATATTAATCCAAATGGCACATCTCAGATGAACCGTATTGATCTTAACGATTATGTACGTCATCGTGGTGATACAAATACCTATATGGGCTTTAATACTTCTGACCAGTGGAGAGTAGCAACGGGTGGAACTGTAAGATTACAAATTAACAATACTACATCAACATTCCAAACTACTGTTGTCGCACCAATTTATTATGATGCTGACAATACAACTTACTTTGGTAACTTTGCATCATTCTCAAGAATGAACGGTATTAATTTTGGTGTACCTGGCAATGGTACTAATACTAGTGGTCGTTGGATGTCTATTGAAGGTAACACAGACACATCTGGCGAAGGTTCATCTCGTATCTTCTTTGCAGAACATAATAGTACAACAGCATCAATGTCAAATTATGGTATGTCTCTTGGTTATAGAGGCGGTGCTACTTCTATCGCAGGCGGTGACGGAAATTCTTGGACAGGTTTGAGCCAAATTAATAACGGCGAGTGGGCTTTGTGGGGACACAACAGTAGCGCTACTGGTAACTGGGCAATGAAAGGCCCACGTGATGCTTCTTATGTGCAAGCTCGGGTATCGTTCCGTGCTCCAATCTTCTATGATTCAAATGATACCTCTTATTACACAGACCAAGCTGGTACATCTATTCACAACGTACAAAGAGCTAATCGCTATCAAGTTGATGGATCAACATACTTTATTGATACTGCAGCTGGTGACTATGGCTCAATCCGAGTTGAAGGTAATAAAAATGGCTGGGCTGGCTACGCTATTAATGACGACTGGGTATTCATGTCTAGCGGCTCAGGTGCAATGGGTCTATATAACGACACTCGTAATGAATGGTCATTATACGCAGAAGATAACAGCTTTACAAGATTGTATGCAAATGGTACGCACCAAATTTCTGCTGAAAACGGCTACGGTTATGCACCCAACCAAATGCGTTCTCCAATCTATTACGACTCAAACAATACAGCTTTCTACGCCGATCCTAACAGCCATTCGCGTATGAACAGTATTTCTGTTGGTAGCCAAGGTGCTATAGCAAATAATACGTATGCCTTATCAGCTTATCATAATAGCAGATATATGTTTGCTATGCGTTATAGCGGTTCCGGTTCAAACTATCCTTGGCTTGTTCATGACAATTATAACTACAGTGGCATTGGAAGTAGAGATGCATTTATAGTTCATTTTAATGGCCTAGGAGATAGATTATTCCTTACCGAAGATGGTAATATGCTTGTTACTGGCGAAATGTCAGCATCTAACTATAACCTAAATGGTGGTAATGAAAACATTTCTATGAACCCTGCATATGGTTCCGGTCTTGCGGATGATGTATTGTTTGATGGCACAAAATACTGGGAAGCAAGAGTTATCCAGTCGTTACAGGGCGTTGAAAATAATGCAACAGGAACAACTTCTGAATACGTTAAAAATAACAATGGTCCGTTTTCTTCAACATATGCGTTAAGAACTTCTGGTTATAGAACCTTTGATTCTGACTACATTGAAGTTGAACCTGGTGAAGAATTATATGGTGAAATTGCTGTTAGATATATTTCTGGCTCTGGCGGTAATTTCTATATGGGTATTCGCCGTTATGATAAAGATAAGAATCCAATTGCTAGTAACGACGGTATTACATACTTTGTTGTTAGTGGCGCTAATTATACAAGCACAAGTTGGAATACTTATTCTGGATACACAACAATTCCAACAAGCCACACAGCTTATAATGGATCAGATGGTGGCGGATGTAAATACGTTCGTGTAATTGTTCTTATGAACTACAGCGCAGGCGGGGCAGTACGTGAGTTTGGCCCACCAATTCTTAAAAGAGCAAACTCTCAAACTAAAATAAGAACACCAGAACTTATCGCAGCGGGCAATGTTACAGCTGGATCTAATATGTATGCACAACGTTATTATGATAGTAATAATACTGCATATTATGGTGACTTTGGATCAACATCTCATATTAATGATATTAGAACAAATGTTATTTACGATCGCGGAGATACTACATATTTCTGGAACGGTAACGCTGATCACTCAATGCGAGTATACGGTGAAATCTCAAACTCCAACTACGCAAATGGCAATTTACAGCCCGGCGCTTTAAACATTGGGCGTACTGATACAGATTATCGTTGGGATGGAACAACATGGTCTTCTGATGTCCGTGTCGGTCTTCTTGCTAATGCCAGTGAATATTGGGAATTTGCGATTCACGACTCTGGTGATGAAGTTAACTCATTCTTGTATTATGACGGAACAAACGATCTATATATCGGCCGTGATATTGGCTGGGGTACAATGAATGTATGGATGCCTGGTGATGCATATGCTCCACGTTTCTACGACCAAAATAACACTGCTTACTATGGCGATTTTGCATCTACTTCTAAGTTAAATTATTTAGACACAGCAAATTATGTAACCGTTGGCGGCGGTACAACACAAGACTCAAATAACCCATACAATACTGTATCATCAACAAGGTTACTATTTGGCTCTCGCGACTCAAATGCTGTTGGTAACTACTTTATTGGTACCAACATGGAGAACTACGGTGGGAACTACACTAAACTAGATCTTCGTTGGCATACTGGTATTCGCATGGGTGCCCAAGCAGTTTATGGCGGTACGCGCATCTTTAACAACGAAGATTTAACTACTCTATTATTCTCGGTTGGTAGAGGTGATACAAATACAAGAGTTGAGTCTGGTAGTTTTTATTCTAACATTATGTATGATAGAGACGATACAAACTTCTATTCAGATCCAGCAAGTACATCTCGTTTAAACACCATCGATATTAACGAAGGTTATAACTACGGCTGGTGGAGAAATAGAGAATCGGGCGAAGGTCTATATAACGAAGCAACCACTCAACATTTCTATTCAGACGGTGATGATGGTTGGAACGTAGCAGGGGGCACGGCCGCAAACTGGATTCGTTTCCGTGATGAATACGCTGGAACAATTCGTGGATATGTTTATGCGGAAAATAATAACAACATTGGTTTCTTAAATAACGGTGGTGGTTGGGCTCTACGCACTAATAACTCTACTACGGAAGTTTATGGCGACTTGTATGCTAACATTATGTATGATCGCAATGATACTGCCTATTATATAGATCCAGCGGGTACGTCTCGTCTTGCAAACATAACAATGAACTTCTTAGAGTTTGACGATGGATGGGATATCTACGATGATGATTCTGATTCATTAACAATTCGTTCAAACAACAACGATCACGGTGAAATTCTATTCCGTGATTCTGACTCTACGGTTTGTGGTGAGATTTACTTTGATGATGATAATCACTGGGGCCTCAAAACACCAAGCGACGAATGGGCAGTATATATTGAGCGTGATGCTCGAGTTTATACTTACTATAATGGCACTTGGGAGGAAAGAACAAATAATGGTTATATGGAAGCCCGCGGTTCTTACCGTGCTCCTATTTTCTACGATTCAAATAACACATCGTTCTATGTAAATCCAGATGCTAGTGGTTCGTATGGTAGAGATGGTGGTATATCAGCTTATTTCAGAGGCGGATTAGCATTTGAAGCTTATCAAGTAAATAACAACGCTAGAATTTTTTACGGTGATGATACAACGGCCGGTGGCGGTAATGGTGACTCAGATGTTTATAACTACGGTCGTCAAAACTCCGGTCAAAACGCGTATGGCTTAATATTGGAAGCCGGATATGGCGGTGATACTGGATTTATTAAAATTACTGACGACGGTGTAATGATCGGTGGTGCCGGTGATGAAAACCTATTCATATGGTACGATGAAGATTTCAGATATAATCGTGGTGTTGTTGACAACTCAGGTAACTTGATTTTCTACACCTCTATGCGAGCACCTATTTTCTACGATTATAATAACACTGGTTATTACATGAATCCAGCCGGTAATTCTAATATTTCCACAATGGATTTTGATAGACTTGATGGTCCGTCAAACAGTTCATATGATAAGATTCGTCTTTATGATAGCTCATCCTATGCCATAGGCATGGTTTCTGGTATTACTCACGGGGCTCTAAACGACTGGGCTATGACGTTCTCATTTAATGACGATTCTGATCGTGGTTGGGTATTCCGTGACACTAGCCACTCAGTATCTGGTGCGGCGATGTCATTAACTACTAACGGTAACATGTCGGTTTCTCGCGCCATGAATATCGGTTATGGTGAAGATAATACAAGCTTTGGTACGTCTTACACCTTACAAGTAAGTGGCACAGCATATGCATCATCATATATGATTTCGCCTGTATTCTATGATTCAAATGATAGTGCGTTCCGTTTTAACGGTGCATCTGAACACGATACAAGGTTTCGAGGCGTCCACTATGAAACAATGGCATATATGTCATTGCCTGGTCACACAAGAAACTCTGGTGAATACTATAGAGCTCGCCCGCGTATAACAACTGACACCAACTATTGGACTGGTTCAATGGGCTGGGGTACAATCGATATGAACACTGTGGCAACATGGGGTTCAGGATTTATTGATTCTTGGTCAAACCCAGGCAACCAGCCTTCAGGTACATCACACTGGGTTGGTACTCAGGCTTGGCACTATGCAACGGACGATTACCGCTATGGTTGGCAGATGGTCGGTGGTCCAATTGGTAACTTAAGATTCCGTCAGGCTTGGGGCAATTCCTTTGGCTCTTGGCGTACTGTTACAATGAACGGTGTTAACAGTGACTCAGGCGGCGCATTATATGCTGGCGCATTCTATGATTCTAATGACACCAACTATTATGTAGATCCAGCAAGTACATCAAACATGTATAACCTTTCTGGTATTAATAATATCGCATTTAATTCTGGATGGGATATTTACGATGCAGACAGTAATGATTTCTGGGTTCAATCAAACGATAATGATAATGGTGCTTTCCACTTTAAAGAAGGTAACTCGGATAACGGCGGATATCTATATTTTGACGATGATGGTTCTATTTTTGCTATGTACCACGATAATGGCGAAGCAATTCTTTATTCTGACCAAGACTATATTACTTACTTGTATTATAATGGTACTTGGGAAGGTCGTACAAGATCTGGTTACTTTGAAGCCCGTGGCTCTTTCCGTGCTCCTATTTTCTATGACCAAAACGATACGAACTATTATTGGGATGGTGCTAGCACTTCGCGCTCTAATTATCACAGAATTAACAACCTTTTTGACGCGCAAGAACGCAGATATACTTCCCCTAACGGTGGTACATATACTACATCAACCAGCACAGTAACCGGTGCCTTCCGTATTAGATTACCGACCAACAGATATAAATCTAATACTATGCTTAAATTTAAAGTTTCGATCTATGAGTATAGTACAGGTCGTACTCATGAATTCTTAATTTCAGGGTATAACTACAGTGATTCGGCTGCAACTTGGTATAACGTTTCTGCAACCCAGCTTACTGACGATAACAGAGGTCCCTTTAATATTCGTTGGGGCCACAATGGAACCGATCAAATAGTTTGGATCGGAGATACAGGTACGTCTTGGAGTTATCCTCAGGTTCACGTTCAGTGGGTTGATGTCGGATATTCCGGTTACTCAACTAACTGGGGTCAAGACTGGATAATTGATGTAGTTACAAGCTTTGATACCATTTCGGTAACCAGAACAGCATCTTTAGTTTATACTCTAAACAATAGAGACAATTGGTCTTACGATCTTCGCGCTACTCTCTACTATGATAACAACAACACTGGTTACTATGTAGATCCTTCGTCAACATCACTCGTTAATCGTTTGGATGCTGATCAACTCCGTGTAAATGAATATATTTACCACGCAGGTGACACCAACACTTACATTCGTTTCGTAGGTGGCGATGACATGCAGCTTGTTGCAGGTGGTCGTCAGATGCTTAGAATGGATGAAGGTACTAATCCTGACAGATTGAGATTTGTTACAGATGACAACTGGACTGACAGTAATGGCGATTGGCAAGTGCAGCGAAATATTGATATTCTTGGCGATGCCTCCGCGGCTACTTTTAGTGACATTAGTGATACATCCTACTATTTAGATTTGGATGCTACATCTCGTGTTAATTTAATTCAAGCTACTGAATTGCAAGCGTCTGGTAATATTACTGCGTATGTAAGTTATTCAGATATTCGTTATAAAGAAGATGTAGAAATTATTGAAGATGCAATCGAAAAAGTTAAATCACTTGATGGTATCACTTATAAATACATTGGCGACGAAAAGACATATACAGGTGTCATTGCACAACAAGTTGAAAAAGTTCTTCCAGGTGTTGTTTACGAAGTCGATATTCCAGGCACGGATAAAAAGAAAAAGGCTGTTAATTATGGCAATATTGTTGGTCTGCTTATTCAGTCAACTAAAGAACAGCAAGAAACTATTGAAAAACAGCAAGAAGAGATTGACAGCTTAAAGGAAATGGTATATAATCTACTTGAGAAATTAGATAAATAATTCTATTAAAACACAGGAGAAATAAAAATGGCTTTAACTTTATCATATGCCGTTAAAAGAATTAAAATCAAAGACGAGACTAATTCTGATGGCGTACTTTTAGAAAACGCAGTGTGCAATACATACTGGGAAGTAACAGGAACAGATGAGCAAGGACGTACTGCTATGTGGTCTGGTGCAACACCATTCACCGCTGCTAATGTCCCAGCAGCATCATTTGTAGCATTTGAAGATTTGCAAGAGTCTGATGTTCTTGGTTGGATCACAAATGTTGTCGAAAACGACCCAACTTATAAAGCACACATTGAGTCTCAACTTAGAAGACTGATTGAAGACACAGCAGTAGCAGAAGTTACTGGTAGTTCTTTACCTTGGGAGGAAGATGATGTTGCTCCAGAAGGCGCCAATACAGCAGTTTCAGCAACACCTTAATAAAGGAAAAATAAATGAACTACACATGGAATGTTATACAAATTGGAAAAAGAGATGTCACTAACATAAATGGTGATGTTTTAACGGACGCTGTAGTTTATGTGGAATGGCAAAAAACAGCTACAGATACTGATGGTACTATAGCTCATTGCACCGGTAAAACTGATTTAGATTTATCTAATACAGGAGTTGGTGATTTTGTTGCTTTTGAATCTGTAACAAAGGATAATTTAATTACTTGGGTTGAAGCTGCTTTAGGCGGTCAAACCCAAGCGATTAATAAGACATTAAATAAAAAACTAGACGCAAAAAGAACTACTACTTCTACCTTTGACGGCTAATTTTTAGCAATTTATAATATGGAGGTAATATGCACGATTTGCATATCGGCGGATTGGCCGCTTATGCCATCAAACGAGGAGGTTCATTATATCCGATAATCGTCCCAAAAGAAGCGTTGGGAAATGAAACAGGATTAATGAACCCCTCTGTTTTTGTTCACAATGGCAGAATTTTAGTAAACGTACGGCACGTTAATTATATCCTTTATCACAGCGAAGCCAAAAAGTTTCCACATCAGTGGGGACCGTTGGTTTATGTTCATCCGCAAAATGATGTAACTCTTACCACATACAACGTTATATGCGAATATGACCAAGATATGAATTTTATTTCAGCTGGTAGAGTTAACACAAAAGATTTTGATACAAAGCCTACATGGAATTTTATTGGGCTTGAAGATGCTAGATTATTTGCATGGGATGATCGTTTATTCCTATGTGGTGTGCGCCGTGATTGTTACGATAATAAAGGCAAAGGCCGCATGGAAATGGCCGAAGTTGAATTTATAGACAATGAATGGAAAGAAGTATCTAGGAACCCAATTCCAGCTCCTGGCGATGATTTAAGTTATTGTGAAAAGAATTGGATGCCCGTTATGGATATGCCATATCATTTTGTCAAATGGACAAATCCAACGCAAGTTGTTAAATATGATATTGAAGAAAAAACCACAACTGAAGTTGTTTTAGATGAAAGCAAGTTTATCCAATTTAATAACGATTTAAGAGGTGGTTCACAAGTTATTAGAATGAACCCAGATCAAAGGATGACATTCTGCCACCAAACAAATCTACTAAAAGATCCATTTTTGAGAAAAGATGGAGATTACTCACACAGGGTTGTTATTTGGGATAATGAATGGAATATTATTCATGCTTCAAAACAATTCTATTTCTTTGGTTCTCATCATGACCATGCCTCCAGCAATAAATATACCATAGAATTTGTTACTGGTACACAAGTTTTGGGTGACGATATTCTTATTTCTTTTGGCTTAAGTGATAATGCTTGTTATATTCTAAGAATGCCAGTGAAGGTATTTCTTGAGTTTTTGAAGGTATAATATGATTAGAGATCTTTTAAACGATTATGTTTTAGACAATAAAAATCCATTTAAAATATACAAAGTAGCTCGTGAATACGATCGGCTTCAGCAAGCGGCTGCAGCATTTACGTTTTATATGCGCGCTGCTGAATACAATAATGAAAGTACATTTGAAGAAAAATGGATCCAGTATAAATCTTTAATCTTTATGGCACTTATCCACCATAGGGAGCAAAACAGAGATGTAACCGCAAGGGGTTTGTTTATGCATGCGATTTCTGTAATGCCAGAAAGACCTGAAGCTTATTATATATTTTCAGAATGGCTAGCAGATCGTCACGAATGGAGAGAAGCTTTAACATTCTCAAGTATTGGATTAAATGTAGTTCAAGATTTCATCCCTATTGATAACGATTTAACATATGTTGGTAAATATAATCTTCAATTTGTTCACGCAATTAGTAAATGGAAAACTGAAGGTTCAGACAGATCTAAAAATCTTTTGTTTAATTTCAAATATAAAACAAAACACAATGATTACCACGAGGAATTAATTAATCGTTGGATTTCTCAAGCAGGCTATCCTAGTACACTTGCTTATACAAGAGAAGAAGCAAATCTATATAAATGGCCGTTTGAAGGAATTGAAGATATAGATACCAACTATTCTAGACATTTTCAGGACATGTTTGTGTTATCTGTCAATAATGGCAAAAGAAATGGTACCTTTATAGAAATAGGATCTGGCGATCCATATAAGTTTAACAATACTGCTTTACTAGAAGACTCTTTTGGCTGGACTGGGCTATCACTTGATAATAGTGAGGAAGCCTGTTCTCTTTTTTCAAGAAAAAGAAAATCGACCATTATATTATCAGACGCGTTAAATGTCAATTACCAAGATTTATTTAAAATGCATTGCTTTGATAATTACGTAGATTTTTTACGTATTAATTCTGAAGCAACATCATTAGAAGTTTTAAAAAATATTCCTTGGAACAAGCATGAGTTTGGTGTAATTCAATTCCAACACAATTTCTGCTGGTGGAAAAATGATTTTAGAGATAAATCTAGAGAAATTCTCAAAAGTATGGGTTACGTTCTTTTTGCTAACGATGTTGCAGTTAGTGAAACAGAAAACTATGAAGATTGGTGGTTACATCCAACGCTTGCAGCAGCTAATAAAAGAATGAAGACAAAGAAAGATATTAACTTTGCTTGGGAATATATGATGAAGGAGCACAGAGAATGAGTACGGTTGTTATAGTTACTGGTGGATTTGACCCACTTCATTCAGGCCATATTGCATATTTTAAAGCGGCAAAAGAGTTAGGAGATCATTTAGTTGTTGGCGTAAACTCTGACGAGTGGCTAACACGTAAAAAGGGTAGACCATTCATGCCGTTTGAAGAACGTACCGCGATTATCAAAGAATTAGAATGTGTTGATGAAGTAATAGGTTTTAAAGACGATGATGATACCGCTTGTGGTGCTATTTTTCAAGTATTATCTACAAAAGGCTCTCAAACAAAAGTCATTTTTGCTAACGGTGGAGACAGAACTAAAGATAATATTCCAGAAATGATGTATCAAGATGTTGAATTTGTTTTTGGCGTTGGCGGTGAAGATAAAAAGAATAGTTCCTCGTGGATCCTTTCAAATTGGGATAAACCTGAAACTGAAAGGCTGTGGGGTAAATATCGAGACTTAGATCAAAACGGTCATTGGAAAGTTAAAGAATTAACTATTGAGCCAGGAAGATCTTTAAGCGACCAACGACATTTCCACCGATCAGAGCATTGGCATATTGTAGACGGTGATCTTGAAATGAATTTGGAATTTTTAAATGGCTATAAAACATCAAAAGTTTATAAATCAGGTGAAAGCATTGATATTCCTAAAAAGGCTTGGCACCAAGCAACAAATGTCGGTTTTTATCCATGCAAAATAATTGAAGTGTGGATGGGCAGTGTTTTGTCAGAAGAAGACATAGAAAGACGAGACTGATTTTACCTCCCTAAGTAAAATTATAAATAATAGGAAAGCATAAACCTTAGGGATAAACATATGGCACAGCCTACATCAAGAACCGAATTTAAAAAATATATTCTCAGAAAATTAGGTGATCCGGTAATTCAGATTAACGTATCTGATGAGCAAGTAGATGACCGCGTAGATGAGGCAATATCTTTTTGGCGCGACTACCATTACAACGGTAGTCAATTGGTTTATCTAAAACATGAGTTAACAGCAGATGATGTAACTAACGGTTACATAACGCTTCCAACCGGTCTTTTAGGTATTCAAGGAATTTTCCCACTTAATACATCTTTTTCAACTGGATCTGGAATGTTTAATGTAACCTATCAGTTTGTATTAAACAACCTTACAGATCTCACAAGTTATAGTGTACAAAATTATTATATGACAATGCAGCATATTCAATTTATGCAAGAGATCTTGGTTGGTAAGCCAATGATCAGATATAATAAGCATGTTAATAAGCTATATCTTGATGTTGACCAAGATGTATTGAAAGAAGGAAATTATATAATCATTGAAGCATATGACGTAATTGACGAATCAGATTATCCTGACGTATGGGGTGATCGTTGGCTTCAAAATTACGCTGCAGCATTGGTTAAAGAAAACTGGGGTTCAAATCTTACCAAATTCACTGGGATGCAACTTGTAGGAGGTGTATCATTTAATGGTGAAACAATTTTATCGGAAGCCAGGGAAGAAAGAAGAGCAATGGAAGAAGAAGCTGTAGGTAATCTTCAACCACTCACATATAACTTTATTGGATAAGATATGGCTACAAATCTATATTTTAGAAATTACGATAATATCTACGAGCAAAATTTAATTGACGATCTCGTTATTGAGTCAATTCAAATTTATGGTATTGATATTATTTACATCACAAGATCTCTACAAAACGTAGACTATATACGTAATGAAGACGACATCTCTATATTCGACGAAACTTGGGACTTCGAAGTTTATGTTAAAAACATTGACGGCTTTGAAGGAGAAGGTGATTTCCTAAGTCGCTTTGGATTAGAAATTAGAGACTCTATGACTCTAAGCGTAGCATTTAGAACCTTTGAACGTTTTGTAACGCGTAACGTTAAAACCAGAAGCAGACCTTACGAAGGCGATCTTATTTACTTCCCACTTAATGAAAAAATGTTTAAGATTACTCATGTTGAGCATGAAAGTGTATTCTATCAAACCGGTGCGCTGCAAGTTTATGATTTAAAATGTGAGTTATTTGAGTATTCTGGAGAACGTTTTGAAACAGGTCGCGATAATATCGATACGTTGTTTGAAGACGAAGATCCAACAAAAGCAACAACACTTAAGAGTGTTGCTAATACAACGCCTGGTGCTACAAACTGGCAATATGAAACAGTGGCTGATGACATTATCGATTTCTCAGAGATGGATCCATTCAGTGAAGCAATAGATATCGGAGATAGTTAATGGCTATTGTCAATTATTTTTATAACGAAACAACAAGGAAGTATGTTGCTTTATTTGGTACTCTATTTAATCAAATAAGAATCGAAAGAACAAATAGTGCTGGAACGGCTGTACAAAGTATGATTGTGCCGTTATCCTATGGGCCATATCAAAAGTTTTTAGCAAGAATTACACAGGATCCAGGTTTAAATAGAAAGTCAGCTTTAAATCTGCCTAGGATTTCTTTTGAAATTAATGATATGCAGTACGACCCTGATCGTAAAATCGGCACAACAAAAAGAATGTTCAAATCTTCAGTTGAAGATAATGGCAAACGCCCCTATGTTTGGTCGCCTGCTCCATATAACTTAAATATGTCTCTTTATATTATGGCTAAATACCAGGACGATGCATCCAAAATTTTAGAGCAAATTATTCCTTTCTTTCAGCCAGACTGGGTAACCACAGCTAAGCTTATTCCTGACTTAGATCCTATTGACATTCCTGTTATATTACAAAGTGTAACAACAGATGAAATTTATGAAGGCGCATTTGAAGAGCGCTCAAGCGTTTTATATACATTAACTTTTACTTTAAAGGGTTGGTATTTTGGTCCTGAAAGAGAAAAGAAAGTTATTAAATTTATCGATATTGATTTTGCCTCTAAGTTAGATGCAACAGACTCAACTAATGGGTTTGAAGAACAGATGATTATAAAGGCAGGTTTGACGGCTAATGGAGAACCTGTAACTCTAGAAACTGCAAATGCTTCATTAACAGCTGTTGTATCTAATACATCTATAACGAGCATTACAATAGATGATGGTGGTCTTGGATTTAGTAAAGATAATCCACCAGTAATTACCATATCCGCGCCTTCTTCAAACAGTGGAGTAACAGCTACAGCAACCGCAACAATTGAGAGTGACCTCGGTCCTATAAAGGAAATTCAAATTACAAATAACGGTTCTGGTTATTCATCAGTTCCAACCGTTACAGTTGAGGCACCTCCAAAATCTTCAATTCTATATACAGATATCGAGTTTGCAGATGACTGGGGAGTTATTAAGGTAATTGAAGAAATAGAATAGTGAGAATTTTAAAATGAGTAAAGATGATATTTCTAAAGCATTAGGGTTAACTCCATTGTCAGAAATAAAAAACCAAGAAGAAGAAATTAAAGGTGTTGTCGAAATAGATAACACTGAAATTGTGCAAATAGAAAAAGGTGAAGTTGTCACAGTAGACGAGGAAAATCTTAACGATTTAGAATTAGCTCGTCAAAATGTTAAAAACATTATTGAAATGGGTGATGATGCTGTAAAGGAAATGGTTGAAATTGCAAAACAATCTGAGTCACCCCGTGCCTTTGAAGTTGTATCAACGTTAATGAAAACATTACTCGATGCTAACAAAGATTTTGTAGACATTTCGTCAAAAAAGAAATATGCGCAAGAAGATAAATTGCCGCAGGAAACTAACGTAACAAATAACAATTTAATAGTATCAACTGCTGATCTGTTAAAAATGTTAAAAGGCGATGATGATGCTTGAAAAAGGTTATCTCGGTAACTTAAATTTAAAACGTATTGGCCAAGGTATAGAATGGACTCCTGATTTATTAAAGGAGTTTATGAAGTGTGCCGGTGATCCAGTTTATTTTGCCGCAAAATATATTAAAATTGTAGATGTTGATAAAGGATTGGTTCCTCTTGACATGTACGAATACCAAAAAGAAATCACAGAAAAAATTAGTAATAATCGACGAGTTGCTGTATTAACTGCTCGGCAGTCCGGTAAAACTACAACGGCAACCGCTGTAATTCTTCATTATATTTTATTTAATGAATTTAAAACTGTTGCTGTTCTAGCAAACAAGGGTGATGCTGCCCGAGAAGTTTTGGCTCGAGTTAAATTGGCATACGAGGCTCTTCCCAAATGGTTACAACAAGGTGTTGAAGAATGGAACAAAGGTAACATTGCTTTAGAAAACGGGTGCCAAGTTTTGGCTGGTACTACATCTTCTAGCGCTATTCGTGGTAAATCAATTTCATTCCTATATCTCGACGAGGTCGCGTTTATTGAAGGATACGATGAGTTCTTCGCATCGGTTTATCCAACAATTTCATCAGGTGACTCAACCAAACTACTCATGACTTCTACACCTAATGGATTAAATCATTTTTGGAAAACTTGCAAAGGTGCAAAGGAAGGTACAAATGGCTATGAATATGTTGAAGTTATGTGGAATGATGTTCCTGGTCGTGATGAAAAATGGAAACAAGAAACTCTTGCTGCACTAGATTACGATGAACAAAAATTTAGACAAGAATATTGTTGTGAGTTTTTAGGTAGTTCTGGTACTCTTATTGATGGTTCTAAACTAAAGGCTTTAGCTTACGATAGACCAATTGCAGAGCAAGAAGGCATTACTCAATACATTAAACCTGTTAAAGGTCATGAATATGTACTTATTGCTGATGTATCCCGCGGCAAAGGCTTAGACTATTCAACCTTTAATATTATTGATATTTCTAAAATGCCTTATGAACAAGTATGCGTGTACAGAGATAATTATGTTGGTCCAGTTGATTTTGCTAGCTTTATATATAGATTAGGCACAATGTATAATGAGGCTGCAGTTCTAGTGGAAATCAACGATATTGGCGAACAGGTATCCGATACATTGCTAATGGATTATGGTTATGAAAATATGCTGTACACGGCAAACCAAGGAGCACGAGGTAAACAAATTTCATCGGGCTTCGGCGGTAAAAGACTAGATAATGGTATTAGAACAACTAAAACTGTTAAAGCTGTTGGGTGTTCTATTTTAAAAATGTTAGTTGAGCAAGATCAATTAAAATTGAGAGATTACAATACATTACAAGAATTGTCTCGTTTTTCCAAAAGAGGAAATTCGTATGAGGCAGAACCCGGATCGCACGACGACTTGGTTATGAATTTGGTACTGTTTGGATGGTTATCAGACCAATCCTACTTTAAAGATATGACGGATATTAATACGTTAATGAAGCTTAGAGAGAAAACGGAAGAGCAAATTGAGGAAGAATTATTACCATTTGGATTTATTGATGTCGGTGACGACGAGGTTTACGATGATGGGATTAGACTCTAGTCTCAGTAAATCAGATAATTTATAAATAGAAACAGTCACTAATATAATTAAACGCGTTTCTAATACACAAAGGAGAAAAATATGGCTTTTTCCGTAAGTCCTTCCGTTATCGTTCGAGAAGTGGACGCATCGGCATCAGTACCTGCCATTTCGACGCCACCAGCAGCCATTGCGGGTGTCTTCACTTGGGGTCCTGTAAATGATCCAGTTCTTGTAACTTCGGAAACAGAACTCGTCGGCCGCTTTGGGAAACCAAATGCTGACAACTATGAGACGTTCTTCACTGCAGCAGATTACTTAGCATATGCCAATGCGTTGTATGTTGCTCGCGCTGACGACGGGTCAACAAAAGCATCAGCGAACTCTAGCAGCGGAACAGATATTTTTGAAGCAAAATATCAGGGTGCACTTGGAGATTCAATCAGAGTTGCTTATACTAATACCGGTGGACATACTGACGCAGCATTTGCTGTTGGAGATATTCTACAAAACGAAACCTATTATGTAGGTCATGCAAACTCAGCAGTTTCTGCGGATGCACAAACATTTTCATTCAACTCTGCATCCATTGCGTTCCAAGTTTCAGCAGCTAAGAAGCTTGCTGACGGTGCGATTACCACTGGTGATATTTTAAACATCGGTAACAATACAGTTGGATACCAAGATTTAAAGGTTGCTACATTTACAGAGTCATCAATCGACGCAAATGGTGCAGTTACAGCTGTTGCAAATAATGTCGTAGGATATGACTATACGATAGCATTTGATGGCGGAAAATATCTATTATCAGAATCAAATCCAAGTAAAATTAAAATTACTAAAAAATGGTTATATAACGGATACTTTAATTCAGCTCCGGAAGCTAATCGTGCACACATTGCTGTCGTTGACAGAGATGGAAAAATCACAGGTGCAGCAGATACTGTTATTGAATTATATGAAAACGTATCTACAGATAGTACTGCAAGATCGGAAAATGGCGACGACAAATACTGGAAAACAGTTATTGAAAATCAATCAAGCTGGGTTTCAGTTAAATCTGCGGCAAATAATACAGTTATTGCATCACAAGGCGCTCGCTACGAAGATTTTGATGGAACACCTTCAGCAGACGCTACATCCGAAACTAATGCAACTATTGCAAATATCGGTCCTGCATATGACACATTTAAAAATGCTAATGAAATCGATGTTAGCATGGTTTTAACTGGCAAATCAGATGAATTTGCTCAAACAGCAAACTATGCAATTTCTAACATTGGTGAATATAGAAAAGATTGTGTTGTATTCTGCTCACCACATAAAGAAGCTACAGTAAGTGTTTCATCTACTGGCGATCAGCTAGATAATGTTATTGCATATCGTAATAACGTTCAAAACTCATCATATTCGTTTATCGATAGCGGATATAAGTATCGTTACGACAAATATAACGATCTATATCGTTGGACTCCATTAAACGGCGACATGGCAGGTCTTGCATCTCGTGTTGAAGTATGGGAATCTCCAGCTGGATACAGAAAAGGTGTAATTAAGAACGTTATTAAGCTAGCATACAATCCTAGTAAAGCTCACAGAGATGCTCTTTATAGCGTAGACGTTAACCCAGTAATGGCTCAAGCAGGTCAAGGTATTCTCCTGTTTGGCGATAAAACAGGTTACGGTGTAGAAAGTGCATTTAATAGATTGAATGTACGTAGATTGTTTATTGCGGTAGAAAAAGCAATTGCAACAGCGGCACAAGGGTTCCTATTTGAACTTAACGACGATTTCACTCAGTCGCAATTCAGAAATATTGTAGATCCATTCTTGAGAGATATTCAAGGAAGACGTGGTATCATTGATTATAGAGTTATTTCAGACTCAACAGTCAATACTCCTGCGGTCGTAGATCAAAACAAATTCAGAGCAAACATCTACATCCAGCCTGCACGTTCTATCAACGTTATCGAACTTACATTCGTGGCTACAAGAACTGGCGTAGAGTTTGACGAAATTGTTGGATCAATTAGGTAATAAATAGATTCAAAAAGGAGAATAAAACATGGCATTTAATATCAATCAGTTCAAATCAGAACTCGTTGGTGGCGGTGCACGTCCTACGCTCTTCCAAGTTCAAATTACCAACCCAGTTGCTCCGGAAGCTGACTTCAAAGTACCATTTATGGTTAATGCTGCTCAGCTTCCTGGCTCGGAACTTGGTTCGTACGTCTTACCATACTTTGGCCGCCAGGTCAAATACGCGGGTGACAGAACTTTTAGTCCTTGGACGGTCACAGTAATCAACGATGAAGATTTTGCTATTAGAAACGCAATGGAAGCGTGGAGTAACTTTATTAACTCACACGACGCCAACACAAGATCTTTACCGCAAGATTATAAATCTAACGCGTTAATTACGCAATTTAGTAAAGATGGTTCAGCCCTTCGTACATATGTATTTGAAGGTATGTTCCCAACGGATATCGAACCAATTTCAATGTCTTGGGCAACACAAGATACTGTTGAAGAGTTCAGCGTTACGTTCCAATATGATTTATGGAGAGTTGAGGGTGTAACCGGTATTCCAACCACTTAATATATTATGAAGGGATAACCCTGTGAAGATTTTTGGATTTGAAATAACTAGAGCCGACGAGGAGGCTGGTGTAGAACCAGTCTCTTTTGTCGAACCTTCCAACGACGACGGTGCTATTACTGTAGGTAACGCCCTTGGCGGTTTTTATGGAACTATGCTCGATTTAGAAGGCTCTGCTAAAACAGAGTCTGAATTGGTTACTAAATATCGTAGCATGTCAATGAACCCTGAGGTTACTCAGGCAATTGATGAAATTGTTAACGAAGCAATTAGTATCAATACAGAAAATAAAATCGTAGAAATATTATTAGACGAAACAGATTTACCAGACAAAGTCAAAGAAAAAGTTACTGAAGAATTTGAAAACGTAATAGCGTTGTTTGATTTTTCATCTCAAGCATATGATATTTTCAGTAAATTCTATATCGATGGTAGAATTAACTACCACATTATGATTGATGAAAAAGATCTCAAAAAAGGTATTACAGAATTAAGGTATGTTGATCCTCGTAAACTTAAATTGATTAGAGAAATTGATAAAAAGACTAGAGATGAACATTCTGGAATTCCTCTGAAAAAAGTTAAAAACGAATACTATATGTATTCAGAAAACGGGTTTGGTAACAGTACACTAAACGCTGCAGGCGGTACTGGTGCTCAAGGTTACAGAATTGCTAAAGACTCCGTAGCTCGAGTTACTTCGGGATTAATGAACGAAAACAATTCTCTTGTTTTATCACATTTACATCCTGCAATTAAACCTCTCAATCAGTTAAAGATGTTAGAAGATGCAACAGTCATTTACACTCTTACTAGAGCTCCTGAAAGAAGAGTTTTTTATATCGATGTTGGTAACCTTCCAAAGTCAAAAGCGGAACAATACCTAAGAGACATGATGACTCGCCATAAGAATAAGTTACAATATAATGCTTCTACTGGTGAAATCAGCGATGCTCGTAAAATGATGACAATGACAGAAGATTTTTGGTTCCCGCGTCGCGGCGGTGAAAGATCTACAGAAGTTGACACTTTAGCAGGCGGCGCTTCTTCAGCATTATCCACTGATGAGAATATGTCATACTTCCAACGTAAGTTATATAAAGCACTTAAGGTTCCTATTACAAGACTAGAACCAGAAAATATGAATGCCTTTGGCCGTAGCACAGAAATTACTCGCGATGAATTAAAATTCAGCAAATTCATTGATAGAATGAGAGCAAGGTTTTCAAATCTATTTACAATTGTATTAGAAAAGCAATTAATTCTTAAAGGTATTATGACTCCTGAAGAGTTTAAAACTATTAAAGGTGATATTCGTTACGATTTTGTTCGTGACAATTACTTTGAAGAATTAAAGGAAGCTGAAATCTTACGCGAAAGAATGCAAACACTTCGCGACGTTGAAGATCACGTTGGTGTTTACTATTCAAGAGAATGGGTAATTAAAAATATTCTAATGCTGGGTGAAGATGAAGCAAAAGAGATGAAAGAACAAATCGCTCAAGAAGCGGCAGAGAATCCTGATCCGGGACCTGACGAAGAAACATAATTATAAATATAATAAAATGAATTTAATAGGAGAAAAGTTATGAAAACTTTTAAAAAATTGTTTTCTGAGGTTGCACAGCCAAAGGCTGGGGAAGAAAAAGCCTTTAAGGACCAGCATACCATTCAGAAATTCGATTATCCGGTTCAAGGCTCTGATGCTATATTTAAAGGCACTGTCGAAAGAAAGCCTAGATTGGCTGATCAAGACGGTGATGCAAATTACGACAAAGCATATGCTCAAACATCTGGGGACATTACTTTAACAGGTACACAACGGGAGTCAGCAGAACTAGACGAAGACGCAGAGCAAATCGACGAGATTTCAAAAGACATGGCAGGTCGTTATATTAAAAAAGCTATGCCACAATATAAGCGCGCTCAAGACAAACAACACGTTGGTCCATTTGGTTCAGCGACGCAAAAAGGCGCTGACGCAAATAAAGAACGTTTAAGAAAACGCCATAAAGGTATTGGTTCAGTTCATAAACGCTATGGCGGAAACGATCTTACTGATCGAAATCCAGCTCGCAATTCAATGACTGGCAAAAAAGCTCCATATCAATACGAGTCAGTAGAGCTTGAAGAAGGTAGTTATGAAAGAGCAGCATATGGTAAAGGCGATGCTTATGATCGTGCTGAAGCTCACGCAGACGCCGCACGCCACCATTATGATCAAGCCGAAAAACATGAAAAAGCACGCAACTTTGATGCCGCAGATCTTCATATGGCAGCTGCAAAAGCACACGACAAAGCAGAAATGCGCATGAGTAGTATACATAGTAAACAAGAGAGAGGTAAGAATATCACGCTCTCTAGTAACCTCAGCAAAAGCAGAGATGCACATGCCGCATCTGTAAAAGCTAACTCACATAACGAGTCAGCAGAGCAAATCGACGAGATCTCAAAAGATATGGCCCAGCGTTATTATAGTAAATCTTATGATGCTCAGAAAAAATCCATGAATACGATGATTGATACAGAAAAAGCTCGTAAGCCTGAAAAGAAGAAAGCATACGACGATGCTCGCGAAACCCTCCGCAAACGCTTAAAAGGCTCAGACATGGCTGCTAAGCGTTTAGCCTATAAAGGTAAAAATGAAGAAGCAGAGCAAATCGACGAGATTTCAAAAGATCTAGCAGGTCGTTATATCAAAAAAGCTCAAGTTGATACAGCACACGCAGGCGATCAAATTGCTACAGGAAGCATGGGTCAAATGGGTGCATCTCCTGATGTTAAAAAAGGTTATGAAAAGCAACGCCAAAAAGGTATTGCTAAACTCGTTCGCCGTCGTATAGGAACGGCAGATGCTGTCCGTAAACTAACAGGGAAAGCTCGTGTACCAGCAACTGAGTCATATGATGATAGTCCAGCATCTCCTGATGAAGCTTCAATGGCTAAAAAACAAGCTGAGTTCATTCAATATGTAGCAAGAGAAATCGGTATGCATATTGATAATGGAAAAGAATTTCCAGAATGGATGCAAAACAAATTGAGTGCTTTACACCAGTCAGCTAAAGATTACCATTCACATCTAGGCGCACACGGGACAAATGAAGAAGTTGAACTCGAAGAAAAGAAACTCACAGCTAAGCAAATGAAACAAGCTTTAGCAGGGCTAAAAGTTAAAGGTAAAGAAACTGTTACCCTGAAAAAAGCACCTTGGGAAAAAGATAAAAATGAAGCTTTAGTTGGTGGACAGAAAAAGTTAGACCATAATAAAAATGGTAAAATTGATGCTCATGATTTTAAAATGATGAGGGCTAAAAAAAAGAATGAAGA
>Ga0255743_10000042_pt1 | contig 109492 bp, 71 predicted proteins | sample 101ome_19_FD_179950 | JGI IMG/M metagenome (GOLD analysis project Ga0255743, IMG submission 179950) | Coastal salt marsh microbial communities from the Groves Creek Marsh, Skidaway Island, Georgia - 101405AT metaG (version 2) | ecosystem: Environmental > Aquatic > Marine > Intertidal zone >... | reverse complement strand
TGAACATCTTTCCTTTGAGGTGGTCTTGTGCTCCGATTACTTGCGTCTGATAATCCTCTTTGAGCTTGCTGCGCCAAGAATCATCGATTCCTTCCGGGTACATGATGGCTGTTACTGTATCGCTTTGTTGACCAGCATCAGCAAGCAACATGAATCCGAGGTCGGAAAAGAGGCGACGAACACCATTGGCAAGTGTTGTGCATCGTTTCCAACGATTCTCGAGTCCTTCTTCTTCGAGTTCACGTAATGAGACTGCCCATCCCATAGCAAGATTAATCGCTGGTGTCCATGGCGTTTGGTCATCGTTTCCTTTCTTGAGGGCAGAGATCAAATCGAGGTAATACACTGGATTTGAATCTCCCTGCTGACGAATGGTTTGGACGCGTTCAATGAAATGTTCATTGATGGCAATCGCAGCAATCCCACTTGGTCCAGCAGTGCACTTCTGTGCCCCCATCACTACCGCTTCTGCATTCCATATTGCTGGGTGAACTGGTAAACCTCCTACGGATGTGATGCCATCAAGAATGAAAGCCACACCGTGTTCTTCGCACAATTGTGCAAGTGCTTCAGCATCCTGCGTAATTCCTGTACTCGTTTCATTGTGGCAAATCAGGAGTGCTTCGAAGGTTCCACGACCGAGTTGTTCCTCAAGTTCCATGATATCGAAACTGCGGCCCCACTCGTATGCGATGTGCTTGACCTGGCAATATTGTTTGCAAATATCAGCGACGCGTTCTCCGAATTTTCCGTTGGTCGGAACGAGAACCCGGTCATTGGGTCTGAATCGGTTTGCAATGACCATTTCCATAGCCGCAGTACCACTTCCTGATACGGCGACGACCTTGTATCCATCCGATCCAGACCAAGACTCCGTTCCGCGTTCTCGGGCAGAGGGCGCTAGATTGAATGCAGTCCGAAGTCCTGCATTGAGGTCTGCCATTACATCTCGAAATTCCGAGCCACGTGCAGTCATGACTGGTGTTGCCATGGCCTGAAGACATGCCTCACTCATTCGTACTGGGCCCGGGACGAGAAAGCAGTCACCTTCGTGTGCCATGATTCAACGGTGGCGCGCACGGTTTTTGAATAGCGACTCTCAAGCATGCTCAAAATCTTCGTTTGACTCGATGCTATGTGCTAAAGACATGGAGGTTTAGGAGCAATCATGATGCGAGTGGGTCTTGCAATGGTGCAAGGTGCCCGACATGAGCATGAAGAGGCCATTCTTTCAATTGCAAGAGACCTCAACCATGATGTCGAAGTCGTCCAATTGCGTAAAGGAGAAGATGTTGACTCCACGATTCAGGGACTCATTCTACCAGGGGGGGAATCGACAACAATGCGGATTGCTTCTCGTTCAGAAGGCCTTCTTGATTCCATTTACAATTGGATGAACGAACATCCAAATCGCCCAGTCCTCGGTACTTGTGCAGGCGCTATACTTCTCGCAATGCCAAGCAACGATCGAAAGCCCTACATCAACGTCAACATCTCAAGAAATGCATGGGGTCGACAACGTCAATCCTTTGAAGCAGACATTGACGTTGAAATGGAACGTTTGGAAACAAGCGGTGTTTCCATTCAACGAACACCTGATGTCTTTGGACATACGCCTTTGGTCGTCGGTGATGTTGATGGAACTCAAGGGGATGACACATTTCCAGGTGTCTTCATTCGTGCACCACGTTTTGAATCCGATGGTCTAAAGTGCGAAGTGATTGCACGGCTTGGAGAAGAAATTGTCGGTGTTCGTGATGGCTCAAAATGTGCAGTGACGTTCCATCCTGAACTCACCAATGACCGTCGTTTCCATGCATGGTTATTGAACGAAATCGCTGCCCTTTCACCGACGGATTGAACAAGGAGTGTTCAGGGGTTCTGCTCATGGTCGTCCATCTTCCGATGCATACGGAGATTCTTCCACCGGAAGAGGGAGAAGCGGAAGGTTGTGTTCAATGCCAAGAAGGACGCAAACTGGTTCTCTTTGTGACGGGTAAGTGTCACTGGGGTTGTGATTATTGTCCACTGTCCGAGAATCGACGTGAGTCGCCAGATATGTTTGCCAACGAACGAAGGTGTTCAACATGGGAAGAGGTCATCGAAGAAGGGCATGCCATGAAAGCAACTGGCACAGGAATTACAGGTGGTGATCCGATGCTCGATCCTGAGCGATCCGTTGAAGCCATCAAGCAACTCAAACAAGCATTCGGCCAAGATCATCATATCCACCTCTACACGTCGATTCCTTTCAAACTCGAATGGGTTGAGAAACTCGCTTCTGCAGGATTGGATGAACTCCGTTTCCATCTCCTCGATGGTACCACTCGACAATATGAGGACGTTATACAAGCTTCAAGCGATGCTGGAATGAATGTCGGAATCGAATTGCCTTGTGAACCTGACAAAGAAGACTCTCTCTTTGCACTTCTCGATCAATTGGGCACGTTACCGATTCAATTCCTTAATCTCAACGAGTTGGAGATTACGACAGGAAATCAAGAGAACATGGATGTTCGAGGATTCAATCTTTCAAGTGGCCTTTCAGCAGCTGCGGAAGGTTCGTTTGAATTGGGTGTTCGACTCAAGGAAGCAGCCAAAGACAAGTCCTTCCATCTCAAATTCTGTACGGCCTCCTACAAAGATGCTGGACAATTACGAGCCCGATTCCGACGAAGAGCAGAGGCAACCCTTCGACCATACGAGATTCTCTCGGAAGACGATACAATTCTTTTCGGCGCCATTCCAACCGAGCCTGAAGATGCTCGAGATGATATGATGGAATTGCAAGAAACGTTGCAAATCAGTCCATCTTGGCTTCGTTATGACGCAACGAACCGTCGCATCGAATTGCCACTGAGTGTTGCTGAAGAACTTGCAGAGGTGCTTTCAATCCCAGTCCAGATGGTAGAAGTTCATCCAACGCACGATCGACTGGAAGTGTCCGTCGTTCATCTCAATGATTAGTTTCATTCAATGCGAAAGAACTTTTATTCGACATCTCTTAGCCAAAAACATGAAGAAGATTGCAATTTTACTTGCTCTATCCATGATACTTGCCGGATGTACAGAACTTGAGGAACTCGTCGATGATCTCGACGCTACGTATACAACTCAGGATTTGGATGGAATCTATCACGGAATGATGCTATCGATGCGTGTCGATATGCACACAGGTGATACCTACGATCTCTACGTAATGCAGGTCATGTATTGCCACGAAACCGCTAATGAAGCGCAGACCGACGTGGTCGATATGAACGATGATGCTGATGCGTCTTCATCTACAATGTATGTCGTCGTGGATGAAGTATGTGTTGCTGAAGAAACGCATGTTGATGCGGACGATGAGTTGTCCTACATTGGAACTTTGGATGCTTCATCCAATGTACCGACCCTAAGCATCATTTTGTCCGAATCGACAGGATACTTTGTTTGTGATGACGGCTCTGAGTATGAGACTGAAGTGGTCAACGATGGATACGATGACTGCAGTCAAGGTGAGGATGAAGCAGCTGGAGCAGAAGATGATATCCAGACCTCCACGGAAACCGTAGCAAACGCTTATCTCTCAGCGGATGGGTACGGAATGCTTGTTCTTGTTGATGAAGGGATGGAAGATGGAGCATCCATTTGCCTCGCTCTTTCCCCAACCGGCATGTATGATTTGACGGTTGAAGCGGTTGAACTCCTGGAAGCCGCTGAAAACGATGGTGTTGAAATTGATCTTGAGGATGAGAGCACTATCCCTGCCGATGTTGCTGCATTGTTCGCAGTTCATGAGATCGCCTTCGCCCTCAGCCCTATTTCGACCATTGCTGAAGGATGTGAAGACCAAACATTCCTTTACAGCGCTTTGTTAGCATATATCTGGGCGACCAGTCTGGCTGAACCAGAAGCAACTGACGATGGTTTACAGCTCTACGGATTTGATGGATCGGATGCAACACCAGCCCTTACCTCTGCTGCTGAGGAAGAACTGATTTACGCTACGATGACTCAGGGCGATGATCTTGGTTGGTCCAGAATTCGAATTCATATTTCAATCGATGGAAGTGCATACATTCTTTGCACTCAACCCGGACAAACCGCTGACACTTCATGCCATGTTACTGACAATGGAGATAGCACTTGGGACGTAGGAGAGGCAGTCACCATAAGCGAAGGCTCGGATAACCTATGCTCTGGAACATGCACGTTGAGTTTCAAGGTCATTGATGTCCTCAATGAAAAGTTGATTTATGAATCCGGGAACATTGATGTTCAATGAGAATCATCATTAGGTTCATTTGCAACCAGTGAATGGAATGGTTATGGGGATGCTTGAGCAAGCCGATTGGGGTGTGTTCAAGCGCTCTGAAACGTGGAAAGCGTTTGGTGTCGCTATCGTCCTCTTCGGCGTTATTGCCTTTGCAGGCCTTTCCTTGTTTGATAGCATGGATGAGATCTTTGAATCGGATGCTGAACCCGCTCCAATCCCAAACATTGTCATTCAAAGTCTAAACAGGACGGGGATTGAAGACAGCTACACCAATTCAGATGGAGAGATACGTCTTTCCGAGATGCGAGGCGATGTTATCATCCTCGACTTGATGGCGCACGACTGTTCAATGTGTCACGCAGTACAAGCTCATCTTGAGGATAATATGGATGATTGGAAAGCAACGGCGGATGCGAATGGAGTTGGTTTCCATATCTTCGGCTATGGTGCTTGGTACCAGGAATCCTTGGAATACCTCAATGAATCTGGAGGGGAGTATACCGTTCCATTGTATCCAACTGGACTCGGTTCAACAGAAGCAGCCATCCTAGAAGACGGTTCGACAACCGATCCGAAGAAACTGTTCACCACAGCCGGAACTGGCCAAATTCCGATTGTTATGGTCATCGATGTTGAAGGATACATCGTCGAGCGACAAGCGACAGGAACCCCAATCAATGGATGGGGCGACTTCAATTCTGCTGTTGAGAATGCGATTACTGGAGATGTTCAAACAACCATCGATGAGCGAATTGCTTGGGAAGAGCCGTCAACATCCTTTGTTGCGGTCTTCATTCTTGGCATGATTCTCTCCATTTTGGTCTACTTCTCGCCTTGTGCATTCCCAGTCCTGCCTGGGTTCATCTCTTACTATCTCAGTCTAGGAGCGCGTGAGGACGATCTGATCAAAGAAGGGAAATTGAAGAATGCAATGCCATCTTCTTGGGTCATTGGTACGCTTGCAGGATTAGGAATGTGGACGTTCTTCATCATCATCGGCATCATTGCGTTTGCGATGGGAGAGGCTTTTGCTCAATCGGGTATGATTCATTACATTGCGATTGGTATCGCCGTCCTTTTGGTCATTCTTGGTTCAATCATGCTCCTTGGAATTACTTCTCACGTTCTTGGCTTCGTACAGAAACTCGTTGACCGGTGGTCAACTACGGAAATGGATGACACCTTCACGCCACGTCGAAACATGTACCTCTATGGTATTGGTTACGCTGCCGCTTCCATCGATTGTACTGCAGCGGCTGTATTGCCATTCGTCATCTTCCTCGGCACGCTAGGCACAAGTGCAACAATCTCTGGATTGTCTGGATTGATGTTGGGCTTGTTGATTCTGATGATTCTCGTCACCGTTCTTGTTGGTCTTGGTCGTCAAGTGATGATCAACTTCCTGCGTCGAATGACTGGAATGATCAAGATGGTTGGTTCATGGATGATGATCATGGCTGGTGTTGGTTTGACGATCTACTTGACTCAGCCAGAAGTTGTTTCTTCCTTGTTTGCCTAACGTGACTGGAAGGAATCGTCGTACGCTCCTGCAATGCATTCAGCAAGAGCAGGACGGAGCCAACTTCGATACACAATCAGAGAATACATGATTCCAGTGATGACATCAAAGAGGTAATGTTGTTGTGTCGTCATGGTTGAGAGGACCAGCAACATCCATGCAATCCAAAGCATCGCATGGGCGAATTTGTTGATGTGGAACATCAGTGGTACACAAAGGACAACGGCCAAACTATGCGCAACATGCAAGCTTGGCCACGCGTTGTATGGTTGGTCAACACCATGGACAAACGTGAGTAACGTTGTGAATACATCGTCCCCCTTAACGTCGGAACGAAGATCAACTTCGACTGGAAGAAAGAGGAAGATGAAGAACACTGGAAGGGTTGCTATGAAGAGGCGCTGTGAGAACAAAATCGTACACTTCTGTTGTATTTCATTTCGTGCAAAAAACGGAATGAGGATGTAGTAGGCGTAAAATGAGAAGTAGGCCAAATTCATCAATGGAATGTACGAAATCGAATCGTCGATTGAAAGTTTAGGATCGAATGCAGTCCAACCTACCGATTGGGAAATTCTGTTCGTTATGGCATAGGGAATACCTATGGCAAGAAGAAAAAATCCCCCGATTAAGGCAGCGAAAACGATTCTGTTGCTACGCATATTCCAGATGCGGTTCCACATCTTCCATGGCGTTGGATCGAGGACTTTACTCTTCATCGTCACCACCAGGTTGTAGTTCGTTCCAATGAAGGATACGATCGCCAATGAGTTCGGCCTCTGCAGGGTCATGTGTGACGTGGATGGCAGGTATGGAACGGGACTTGAGAATGCTTCGAATTTCAAGGGCAATTTTTCGACGAAGGTCGACATCCAATGCAGAAAGAGGTTCATCGAGAAGCAAAAGTCTGGGTTCTGTAAGCAGGATTCTCGCCAGAACAACACGTTGCGCTTCTCCACCAGACAGGGTTTCAATGCTCTGTTGCTCTTTTCCGATGAGTCCCATCTCATTCATGACGGAATGGACATCATCCATGTTTTGGAAATTCTTTTTCTTGTAGGCAAAGAGAATGTTCCCAAGCACATCCTTGAATGGAAACAAGACAGGTCGCTGAAACAACATGCCGATGCCTCGTTGTTCACATAAGCGGTCATGAATGGGTTCATCAAGCAAGGAAATTGTACCAGAATCTTGTTCTTGAAGCCCTGCAATGGTTCGCAACAACGTGGTTTTTCCACAACCACTTGGTCCAAGTATGACCACAATTTCATCAGAGGATAACTTGAGGTTCAGGTTGTGAAGAACGTCACGTCCATCGAAGGAAACATTCAGCCGTTCGATGGTCAATGACATCAAAACCCGCCCCCTTGATGGGTTCGAAAACGTTCAGCAATAACAAACAGTAGGAACGTCATGCACATCAGCACTGTGGCGATTGCCATGGCAATTGGTTCAACCAGTTCGAAGTATTTCGGTCTCGACATGACTTGATCGACAAGGACGGGTAATGTGTCCCAAGCACCTGAACGTAACAGAATCCAAGATGCACCAAATTCACCTAAGGAGAATGCCATCGATAAGGCAGCAGCGACAACGAGTTGCGGTTTCAACAGTGGAAGTTTGATGAGGACAAATCGTTGGTAGGCTGAATATCCGAGTATCCTTCCTGCATCATCATAGTCTGAATCAATTTCGCGCATCGCTGGAAGTAGGATACGTACAACAAACGGTGTTGTGAGCATCGCGTGAGGCAGGATTGGAAGTGCATACCACGAGAACATGACAGGCCATATCTTCAGGATTCCAAGGAGAACGCCCAAACCTACCATGACGCCAGAAAGGGCAAGTGGAAGCATTGACAACACATCCACAAGTTGTGCTAATCTCGTTTTGTTTTGTTCCTCAAGTGCATGAATGGTTTGCGCAACAAAAAACCCGAGGAGACAGGAAAGCACCAAACATCCCAACGCGTAAGCCAAAGAATTGGTAAGTGCTTCAGGCACAGAGGCATAAGTCAGATCACCCTTGAAGGCTCTGTCCCAGGCATCGAAACTCCAACGATACGATTCCGAAGTTCGATCTCGAATACGTATCGAAGAGAAGACCATCAGTACAAGTGGAGCGAGCGCAAACACGGTCGCAACAAAAATACCGAGACGAGCGCCTTTCCCTGGTGTTCCGATGTAGCCACGCAAATAGCCCTCAGAGACGATTTCAATCTCATTGGATTGTTGTCGTTGCCATCGTCCTGCTAATGCCAAAGCTCCTAACAGCACCAAGCCTTGGAGTGTCGCACCTCCAAGAACAAGTTGGCTTACATCAACCCGATATCCAGGAATTCCTGCAGCCCCACCTTCAACGGCCATCAAGGCTTCGAGCGTCCACATGTTCGGCGCAAGCCAACGAACCAAAGCAAAGGACGTGAATGAGAAAATAAAGGTGAAAACAAACGCTGACTGAATGGATGTTTTCAGCATAGGCCACCAAAAGTAGAGTGCGCGATTCCATCGGCTGTGTCCGGCAGGAAGCATTCGAAAAGCATCCTCATATCGGGGTGGTAATGTCGATATCTTTGGTTCAACAAATCGAATCACAAGGGCCAGATTGAACCAAGCATGTGCGAGAAGTAATGCGATGATATGGCCTGAATACTCAATTCCAATCATGGAAGAGAGTTCACCGATCAATCCTGTTTCATGACGAAGATCGATGCCCATTGTGTCAAGAAGTCCACCTTCCTTGATCAGTGCGAGAAATCCCATCGCTGCAACAACGGTCGGAGTCACGAATGGGAGAGTCAATGCGGCTCGAATGATTCCAATGCGTTTCCATTCATAGCGACCAAGCCACCATGCAATGGGAAGCCCAAGGATAAGCGTAAGAAGTGATGAAAGGATAGCCTGTACAAACGTGAAAATGATGGCATCAGTGCCAAGTGGATGCTCGTCGAGATGAAGAATTGCCTGAAATGGATTCATTCCAGTTACGAACATCAATCGATCGACTGCAAACAGAAGGGGTACAAGAATCATCGACAGATAAAGGGCTACAGGGACACTTCGTCCAAGAGCTGCCTTCATACTGCCAACTCAGAGCGCACGGGTTGCTTGACGCCAATCCATAAGCCAGTCTTCCATTTCTTCATCGATACGCTCTGTTGAAATCTCAGAGGGCAAGGATGGAACTGGACTGTGATGTCGATAACCATCTGCTTCAGGAAGATCTTGGCCTTCGAGAACAGAATACATGTAATTGTTCTCGGGCATGTTTGAATTGATTTGATTACTCAGTAGGAATTCGATGAAGGCATCCACAGCTGATGCAGAGCCTCCACCATTGACTTTTGAGGCATACTCAACTTGATGGAACGAAGCATAGTTGATATCAATCGCTCGAGAAATCGTTGAGTTACCTCCAAAGAACGCCTCAACACCCGGCGAATGGCAGTACGAAACAGTCAACCAAGCATCACCGATATGACCCTCTTCCCATATGCCATATCCACCGCTGTAATGAATTTCATAGGCTTCACTCCAACCTGTAGTGAAAATGGCATCGTTATCTGCCATGTCTTCCCACCATTCCATTGCATCCATCTCGTTTTGTCGTTCGAAGTAATCAATGGTGGCTGTCATGAAAGCGCGGCCTGGAGAGGACGTGGTTGGACTTGGAAAAGCAGTCTTGCCTTTCCAATGATCTCCAGTCAATTCTTCAAGCGTTGTTGGAATGGTTATGTTATTCTCTTCGAGCGCTTGCGTATCGACATTCAAGCACACGTAGCCATGATCAAACGGCACCGCCATATCACCAGCATATGGTGCGAGGACTTGTGGATTGATGTTTGGTAATGAAGCAGAATGTGGTGCTAGAAGGCAGTTATCGAGGGCTGTTTGCAAGTAGGTATTGTCAAGGCCGAGAGCAAGGTCTGCTTGTGGCGCTTCTTTTGTAAGAAGGAGGTGTTCAAGGATACCACCTGCATCGTCTGTGCGAATGATTTCAATTCGGTAACCTGTAGAATTCGTAAATTCCTGCAGAACTTCATCGCTCAAAGCAATGATGTCGTAGGTTACGATGGTCAAGGTCTTGTCATCTGCAGAAGTACGAATCACACATTCGTCTGCAATTGTGTATTGACTCAAACAACCAGACAGTGGAGCCAAAAGAAGGATAATGAGAATCAGACTACTTCGAATCATTCCTTTCCACCCAAGGTCTTGATGAGCGCATGGCAGCGATCGACTACATCCAGCGGGCTGCTACCGACAACATAGAGGGAAGGTTCCCAACCGAAATCACCGATGTCGAGAATAACATCAATCGTTGAATTTGAATCTTCGAGTCCGGTTCGATCAGCATCTGCGAGCTCCCATCTTAACTGATTGCAGGCTTCTTGTACTGCATCGATATCTGTACCTTCGAAATCACCGGGTGGTCGAATGTTGATGATTGCAGCCTTTGTAGCATCACTTTTTCTTGTCTCAAGAAGCATTTCGGCAAGATGTTTTGACGAGCCAAATTGGGGCTTGCTGTGGGTTCGCAGTTCGCCTTCAACGGCAGTAATCTTGCCAGGTATCGCTGCAACTTCACTGGCTGAACTTGCAGAATTGAGACATGCAGCAATGTTCATTCCTACATTCGGGAGTACAGGGAGGACAATGCGTGGATCAAGACGACCAATCGCCCATTCAAGCCGGCGAATCAAGGCGAGCTCATTTTGATCAACTTCCAAATCAAGCCCTGTTAGCGTTTTGTCAAATCGAAGTACTTGATTTCCGGTAAACTGAAATTCCACAATAAATCGCTGACGAAGGAGTTCTTCGTTTTGTCCAACAGAAAGAAGACCGCCTGCAATTTCTTTTGCCCAACCGTCCACAATGAGTTCATCAGCGGAGCCAGGAAGTTCCTGAACTGGCTTTTGATATTGTCGTGAAATGGTGCTTTGTGTTGTACCTAACATCGCTGCAATGTTCATTTGCGACCATCCTTGGCCACGTAGTTCTCGTGCAAGTTGCATATGTAAACGGGTGAGCCAAGCATCTCCAGTATCTCCTAGCATGGTCTTTGCAGAACGACACAGTTATTCAATCTATGTAAAGAAAAATGCGATATGCATACAAAAGCAACGGGCAGGTGAGAGGGCCATCTTCAAAGACCGCTTATACTTCCTTAGACACATGAAGGCCGAAGGATTTCTCGATGAAGTCCTTGCTCGAGTCAAAGATTTCCTCGAATCCAGTCAGACTGAAACGAACATTCGAACGTCAGAACAACCACAATCACTCAAGAAAACCACCGATCTGAAGTTGCCTCTGGAAGGGCGTGGCCTCGACGCCGCATTGGATGACATCGAATCGGTTCTCCGCCACTCCGTTCGTACAACAGCGCCAGGATTCATGAATCCCTTGTGGGGAGGTTTGTCTGTCTCGGCCATTGCTGGCGAATTGGTTACTGCTGCAACAAACACTGCCATGTACACGTATGAGATTGCCCCAATAGCCACGTTGATCGAATCGTCCGTCCTCAAACGCATGGCAGAATTAGCTGACTTTGGCACCAGTCAAGGAACCTTGACGACCGGCGGTTCCAACGGCAACATGCTTGGTATGCTTTGTGCCCGACAAGCCAAATTGCCATTCTCTTCGCATTCCGGCTTTGACGGCCAAAATATGGTGGCTTTCGTATCCGAAGAGTCTCATTATTCGTTTAGCATAGCATCTAATGTAATCGGAATAGGCCATTCAAATCTCATCAAGGTTCGATGCAATGAGCACGGGCAGATGCTTGTTGAGTCATTGGAAGAAGAAATTCAACGATCGTTGAACAACGGTCAAACACCCTTCGCCGTTTTGGCCACGAGTGGTACCACCGTGCGTGGAAGTTTTGATCCTCTTCGAGAAATTGCAGCCGTTGCACATCGATACAAATTATGGATGCATGTCGATGCCGCCTGGGGCGGTTCATGCCTCTTTTCACCTCGTTACCGCTCCTTGATGGACGGTATCGAACTCGCGGATAGTTTTTGCTGGGATGCCCACAAAATGATGGGTATACCCTTAATCTGTTCAGCGTTTATTGTGAAGGATGCTGAAATACTTCGTACCGTTTGTTCGACAGGCGCAACAGCCCACTATCTCTATCACGATACGGGTGCAGAGGTTGATTTAGGTCGTTATTCGTTGCAATGCGGTCGTCGTAATGATGCGTTGAAGCTTTGGCTTGCATGGCGTGAAATTGGTGATGCGGGCTGGGCTTCGATGCTCGATCGGTTCATGGAACTTGCAGACTATCTGGAACAACAGGTTCGCTCCAATGAATCCCTTGAACTCGTCAGCAGTCGAATGTGGACGAACGTCTGTTTCAGGTACGTTGGTTCATCGCCAGAAGAAGAGCGCAATCAAGTCAATGCAGACCTTCGAGAACGACTGATTCGCGATGGCCGATTCATGGTGAGCAGAAGCACAGTTGACGATAACATCATTCTCCGTTCGGTCATCGCAAATCGTAACATCACGGAAAACACACTCGATGCTTTCTTGGATACTGTAGTAGCACTTGGAAAGGATATTGAGCGAGGTTTACCTGAACAGTAACACGGGTGTGGTAAGAATGGGCGATGGAGAACTAATTCGAACAGCACTATACGATGAACACGTCGCACTGGGGGGCAACATCGTTGATTTCCATGGATTTGAACTTCCAATTTGGTATTCAAACATCAAGGCAGAACATCTTGCTACTCGTGAATCCTCTGGATTATTCGACGTGTCACACATGGGAACGTTTCGTTTCTCGGGACAAAATGTTCGTGAATGGCTTGAAACAGTTGCAACGCAGAAAGTGTCTTCGATTCCGGTCGGTCGCTGTGCTTACACGCACTTCCTCGATGAAGACGGATTCATCATTGATGACATGATTTTTGCAGTGGTCTCCGAAACAGAAATTCTGGGCGTACCAAATGCGTCAATGATCGGCGTCATGTGGGACTGGTTCCAGAGTTGCTCGCCTGCCGATTCCGGAATAACCATCGAAAATCTCTCCCCCGCAACATCGATCATTGCTCTTCAGGGTCCACAAAGCAAAGAACATCTCGACGCTGCTCTTGGCGAAGGGCAACATGTCGGTCGATTCAAGTGGTCGAAATTGACAGAGAACCAACTCGATGTAACCGGTTGGATTCAAGGCACTGGGTATACCGGTGAGCCAGGTTACGAGATTTTCCTTCCGAACGAACATGTCGCCTCGGTTTGGCGTGCATTGGTCAATGCGGGAGCGACTCCAGTCGGGCTAGGGGCACGTGACACATTACGACTCGAGAAAGGATACCTGTTGTCGGGAGTTGACTTCCTCTGGCCTGGACTTGATGATGGATCGCATGCTTTCCTTGCGCGTGATTCTTGGGAAACAAATGTTCCATTTGGTCTTGATACCGGGCATGAATTTATTGGGCGTCATCGTGTTCTTTCCCATACTTCGACGGACGAACGCTGGTGGGGAATCAAGTATCTCGAGCGTGGGCCGCTCCCACGCCCGGGCAAAGATGTTCTTTCTCTTGATGGAACCAAAATTGGTCAATTGACTTCGGGTGCTCCATCTCCCTCGCTCGAAAACACTGGTATAGGAATCGGTTACATTTCGGGAGTTCAGGAAGGCGATGAAATTCTCATTGCAGCCAGTCCGCGTTCATCGGTTCGGGCTGTTATAATTCGTCCGCCTTTTGTATAGACGCCCCCCGTTTCTTGATGGTTCAATGACGAACATTATGAGCGCTACGCGATTGGTTGTAATTGTCTGGGGAGGCGAGTCGCTTGGTTGACCAATTACCAAATCTTGGAAGAGAAGATGAAATGCTGAAAGAGATGGGTGTAGAATCCATCGATGCGTTGTTTGCAGATGTACCCGAATCTGTGAGAATGGTCAATGACTTACCGTTGCCTGATGCGCAGAGTGAAGAAGAGCTGCTTGCAGATGCAAAACGACTTCTTGGATCTAACCTTGCCCTCGGAGATCAACCCTCTTTCCTTGGTGCAGGTTTGTATCGAAATTTCGTTCCATCCAGCGTTTTCCAACTGGTGACTCGTGGAGAATTCCTGACATCTTACACGCCCTATCAACCCGAAGTCTCCCAAGGGATGTTGCAAGCCATGTGGGAATTTCAATCCCTCATTTCTGAATTGATCGCAATGCCGATCACGAATCTCTCCCTTTACGACGGCTCTACGGCAGCCGCAGAAGCACTCACATGTGCAGTTCGCGTCCACAATCGCAAAGCCGAGCAAAAGGACACTGTGTACATCTCAGAACTCACACCACCCGACCGAATTTCAGTCATTCACAACTACTGTCAAGGCGCTGGAATTGAAATCAAGATGCTTCGCCATGATGCGAATGGATGCATTAATCTTGAAGATGTCGCAAGGGCGAAGGGATCGTGTGCCGTGTACGTCGAACAACCGAATCCATTGGGAATTATCGATGGAGGCTATCCTTCACTCAAGGAAATCATTGGTGAACATACGGCGCTCATTGTCGGCGTCCAACCCGTCTCGCTTGGTCTCTTGGAAGCACCCGGCCACTATGGAGCGGACATCGTCATTGGTGAGGGGCAACCACTTGGAAGCCCAATAACGGGCGGCGGTCCATTATACGGTATCTTTGGTTGCACACAACCCTACCTACGACTCATGCCTGGGCGAATTGTCGGCCGAAGTATCGATGTTGATGGCAAAGAAGCGTATTGCTTGACCCTCTCGACTCGTGAACAACACATTCGCCGACATCGTGCAACCTCCAACATCTGTACCAACGAGACATTGATTGCCCTTATGGGGGCGATGCACATGTCACTCCTTGGTCCAGAAGGACTCGAACATCTCGCCGTACGAAACATGGCTGCATGCACACAACTCAAGCGTCAACTCGCAACAATCGATGGTTTGTCATTCCCGTACGAACAACAATCGCACTTCAATGAATTCGTTGTTGAATTACCAGCAACAACGTCCTCATGCCTGACCTATCTCGAAGGCCAAGACATCGTTGGTGGCTTTGATGTATCTGCTTGGTATCCTGAAAAGACCAATCAAATGCTCCTTACCGTCACCGACCAAACCAGTCAATCGGACATCAATCATTTGGTTGAATCACTCACCAAGTGGGCAAAGGAGGTGAGCGCTTGAGCAGATTGTTTGATCATTACGGTGCTGAAGGCAAAGGATATTCTCAGCCTGCTGCCCTTCTCTCAGCATCTGAACTCAATCTTCCCAGCAACATGGCTCGGAAGCAACTCCCTCGCTGGCCACGTCTTTCAGAACCTGAAATGGTTCGTCACTACACATGGCTCTCCAAGCGTAATTTTGGAATTGATACTGGATTTTATCCACTCGGCTCATGCACCATGAAACACAACCCTCGCGTAAATGAGGTCGTTGCTCAACTTCCAGGAATTGCGGATATACATCCTCATCAACCAGAGCATCAACTCCAAGGCCTGCTCTCCATCTATTATGAGATGCAAGAGATGCTTGCAATTTGTGCGGGTATGGATTCAGTAACTTTGCAACCAGTTGCAGGAGCACAAGGTGAATTCACTGCAGTGCGCTGTTTCCAAGAATACTTCCGCCACCGTGGCGAACATCATCGAACCAAGGTCATCGTTCCTGATTCTGCACACGGAACCAACCCAGCGAGCGCAGCCATGGCTGGATTTGAGATCATTGAGATTCCAAGCCAAGAAGATGGCCGCATTGATTTGGCAGCTCTCCGTGCAGTTGTTGGTGACGATACAGCGGCGATGATGATCACCAATCCAAACACATTGGGTCTCTTTGAGCAGGACATTGCTGAAGCCTCCTCGATTGTACACGAAGTTGGTGGCTTAATGTACTACGATGGTGCCAATTTTAACGCCATTCTTGGACGCACAAGTCCTGGGTTGATGGGCTTCGACGCTGTTCATTACAATCTACACAAAACGTTCAGTCAACCGCACGGTGGTGGAGGTCCTGGTTCTGGACCAATCGGTGTGAAGGAACATCTTGCTCCATTCCTCCCTTCTCCAATCGTTGACAGGCGAGCACCGTCTGATGAAGAAAAGAACCAAGCGGTTGACGAGTACTGGTACACATGGCACACGCCTGAACACACTATTGGTAAAGTCCAACAATGGCATGGAAATGCCGGCGCTGTACTCAGATGCTGGGCATATTATCGACGTTATGGGAAGGAACTTCGAACCATGTCGGAGCATGCGGTTCTGAACGCGAACTATCTCCGTCATGCCATTCATCGAGAAGCGAAAGCAGCAGGCGTCGATCATCTCTTTGTCGATGGAGCCGATACCATCGTTGCAAAACACGAATTCACCCTTTCCCTTGGTCCTGCTAAGGAAAGCCTCGGTATCTCGGCAATGGATGTGGCCAAGGGTCTTCTTGACATGGGCTACATGGCACCAACAGTGTATTTCCCTCTTGTTGTTCCAGAATGCATGATGATTGAGCCGACTGAAACAGAGTCAAAGGAAACGCTGGACACGTTTGCGAAAGATTTCTGTAAGGTGCTTCAACTTGATGCTGAAACGTTGCATAATGCTCCAACAACAACACCAGTTCGTCGTGTCGATGAAGTGTATGCTGCCCGAAATCTCTGTCTGCGTCATCCGTTTGACGATGAATGAGATCGAAGTGAAATCGGTTCCTGCGTGAATTGCATCAGTTCCCACGTTAGTTGGGATGAATTGATGATAAATGCCATCGATATGAGAAGCAATTCGACAACAAGCCACCACCACGATGCTACGAAAGCAGTAGCAACGAGAATCGATGAGAGCATCATCAGACCAAACAAGGTGATGCTTGGTCGAAATCGAACAAGCAATTCATCACCAATCTCGTTGTAATTCAGTATAACAAACTGAAACAGTCCACGATAGACCTGTACTTCTTGCCCCCGATGGATGACCTGTAAATCGTGGTGCTCATCCAATCGAGCAAGAAACGATTCCGAGTCGCACTTGTAAACCTGCTCCATTGCATCACCAAACTGAGGTTTTAATTTAACCTCATCGCCGATATCCAACAGACACAAGAACTCGTTTGTCTTGGCTTGGGCATGGTTGGATTATTCGTGGCCGGATGGTATCCTTCCGAAGAGAAAGCGGTTATGATTATACCACTTTTCACGATGGCAGCTTCGCTCCTGACAATGGCCTTTCCCGTCCTCATGCTAGTTTCAGGAAAGTACACCTCGTTCGTTCCTTGGCTCATTTTGATTTCCAATATTCTCCTTGGGATTGCCTTACTTTCAACGTTTTCACAACGTAGGGTTCTTGTTTTGTACAGAGGTGTGCACGTGAGTGTCATCCTCCTTCTTGCATCGATTTTATGCATTTTCTCTGACCGGATGCCACAGTGGGTAGCACTCTCTTTGTGTGCAGGTTTGTTCGCAACAACCTATGGAACTGCAAGTAAAACCTCGGCAGGATACGGTGTTCAATTTCGCCGTCAATGGGATGCGACGGCGTATCTCAATCTTAATCCCAAGCGTCGCCATGAGTGGAAGATTCTTAATGCAAAACCAAGCAATGGACTCATGGCTTTATCTCGAACAAAACACCAACTTGCAGTGATGTATTGTCAATTTGATGAAGAAGGTTGCTGGTTGCATTTGGATGTCTTTTCTGGCCAAATTTTTGATCTTGAGCAATTCTTGCTTGAAGAAGAGTGAAGGGTCATCTAAAAGAACTACCCGCGATGGGAATTGGTCATGGATGTATCTATCTTACTTGGTTCAAAGTCTGACATGCCGATTGCTGAAAAGTGCACAAAGGTGCTTGACAAATTTGGTGTAAACTATCAATTGCGCGTTGCCTCCGCTCACCGCTCTCCAAAATTTGTTGAAGATATTATTCACAAAGCAGAGGAAGATGGGTGCAAGGTCTTCATTGCAATGGCAGGACTTGCCGCTGCACTGCCCGGTGCTGTCGCAGCTCTAACCACGAAGCCTGTTATTGGTGTTCCATGCGGTGGTCGCGTTCCGTACGATTCCCTTCTCTCAATCGTTCAACTACCTCCTGGTGTTCCAGCAGCTACCGTTGGTGTTGACCGCGGCGATAACGCAGGGCATCTTGCAGTGCAAATGCTCGCTCTTGTCAACGATGATATGGCACAACGCCTCGTTCAAGACAAACTTGACCAAGTTGAGCGCGTCCTCCAAATGGATCGGGAAGTGAACGGCGGGGCTTGAGATGTTCGATGCACCTGAGTTCATCGAAGAATCGATTCAGCAATTGAAAGCAACCATCGATGATGTGGCAATCATTGCGTGTTCAGGTGGTGTTGATTCAACCGTGGCTGCTGTTATTGCCAATAAGGCCGTTGGAAATCTCTTGCATTGTGTCTATGTTGATACAGGATTCATGCGAAAGAATGAGACGGAAGAGATCGAGGCAATGCTTGCTCAGCAGGGCATCAATCTGATCACGGTCAAAGCTGCAGATCGTTACTTTGAAGCACTCAAAGGTGTAACTGAACCCGAGCAAAAGCGCAAAGTTATCGGCGAATTGTTCATCCGAATTTTCGAGGATGAACAGAAGAAATGTGGTGCCAAATACCTCGTGCAAGGAACCATCGCTCCAGACTGGATCGAGTCAGGAGGTGGTGTCCGTGACACCATCAAATCGCATCACAATGTTGGTGGACTTCCAGAGGATATGACGCTTGAAGTTGTTGAACCACTTCGAGAATTGTATAAGGACGAGGTTCGAGAACTTGCCCGAGAACTCGAAATCATTGTCGCAGAGCGCCAACCATTCCCTGGGCCTGGATTAGCGGTTCGAACCCTCGGTGAACTCACGCCAGAACGTGTTGAAGTGGTTCGAGAAGCATGTGCCATTGTTGAGGAAGAATTTGAAGCAGGAGCAGAAGCGGGTGAAATGGAATTACCATGGCAATACTTTGCAGCGCTTCTTCCAGTTCGCTCGGTCGGTGTTCATGGCGATGTTCGTGCGTATGGAGAAACGATTGTCGTTCGTGCAGTACGAAGCATGGATGGGATGTCTGCACGATATTCGGAGATTCCACATCACATCCTGCAAAGGATCAGTACTCGTATCACCAACACGGTGAAGGGTGCAGTCAATCGGGTTGTCTACGATATTACGCACAAACCACCAGGTACAATTGAGTGGGAGTAAGGCGTCAGTCTTCGTTTTGGTCGTTTTGTGATTCACGAATCAGTTTGACTTTTTGGTTGTGCCTGAAATACGTATACCAATGCCAAAAGCGGGCTGCAACAGCAAGTGGAAGAAAGAAACAGAACAGGACGCCGAGAACCGTTTCGGAAACCATTGGCTCATCTCGCTTATCTTTGATATTGAATTACGCCGATTGTGGGGCTCGAACCCACGACCTTGGGATTAACAGTCCCACGCTCCACCAGCTAAGCTAAATCGGCGAGTTTGGCCACTAACATCTCCTTTATGATGGCTTCCATCGATTCAAGTCGTCGAACAATCAGATATTGTCAACGTTTCAAGAACCCTTGAACCAACAGCGACTTGATAATCAGAAATGGTAATTGAGTTCTTGAGTCGTTGAATCAATTGTATATCGATGCCAAATGGACCATCCAATGTAAGAATCACATCGCCTTCCTCGACTTTTGACCCAATGTGTTTGTGAATTTCGATACCTATTCCATGGTCGATATCTGAACCTTGTACGGAGCGCCCAGCACCTGCTTCACAGAGAACTTGACCAATCAGAAGTGCATCAAGATCAGCAACAAATCCTGATTGTTCTGCTTGGAGCACGTATTGCTGTGGGGCGCGTTGCAAGACGCTCCAAGGATCTTCGATGAGTCGTTGAGCAGTGGATGAATCAACTCCTTGGCGTTCAATCATTGCTTTGAATTCGTTGAGGGCAGAACCGTTTGAAAGAGCATCTGTAATTTCAAAACCCAATGCATTGGCTTGGGCATGAACCAATTCCATTGTATCATCCGGGCCAACGCCTTTGAGGCAGTCGATGCACTCTGCGATTTCATGGCTGTTACCCAACATTCGCCCGATTGGATGATCCATATCCGTGAGTTGAGCCGTTACTTCGATGCCAAGTTCTGTACCAACTCGAACCATGGATTGAGCAAGTGCACGCGCATCCTCGGAGTGTTGCATGAATGCAGCCCTCCCAAATTTCACATCAAGAACAAGCGATTGGATTCCTTCTGCTGCCTTTTTTGAAAGAATTGATGCACTGATCAATCCAATGCATGGTACTGTTGCCGTAACATCTCGTATGGCATAGAGAATGGAATCTGTGGGGGCAATCTCAGCAGTTTGTCTTGAAATAAAGCATGGATTTTCAATCATTTCTTGAATTGATAATCCCGTGTTGAATCCTGGTATGGATTCCAACTTGTCAATAGTTCCTCCAGTATGCGCTAGCCCCCTTCCTGCTAACATTGGAACGATTGCTCCACAAGCACGTAATGCAGGTGCAAGGATAAGGCTCATCTTATCACCTACGCCTCCAGTCGAATGCTTGTCGACTGCACCTTCTTGTGCAGGTAAACGCTCACCCTGCTCGAGCATGGCCTTGGTAAGATAGGTTGTTTCCTGAGGATTCAAGCCGTTGATTTGGCATGCCATGAGAAAGGCACCAATCTGCTCGTTTGGAATGTCCTGGAGATGTTGAATGAACCATTCAATCTCATTTTGCTCAAGAGCATGTCCATCTCGTTTCTTTGCAAGCAGGCTTGGGATATGCATTGCACTCAACTCTCGTCAGTAGAGGCCAAACCAATCTCAGCGAGGCGTTGATGGAGATACTCACCAGCTGTAATGGAGGGGAAATCAGCAGTTCCGCTTGTCCGACCGATGTATTCAGGAAGCGGTGTGAGGTCGATTTCGTTTCGTGGATGCACGAACATCGGCATGGAGAATCGACGTTGTGTAGGGTCACCTGGGTTCACAACGCGATGCGTCGTTGATTTGAACAATCCATTCGTCAGGTTTTGAATCATGTCTCCAGAATCAACAATAATTTGCTCATGGTTGCCTTCAACATCAATCCATGTGCCATCATGATCCATGACTTGAAGCCCGGCTGCAGTTGCAGTCATCAACAAGGTGATGAAATTGATATCTTCATGTGCAGCAGAGCGAACAGCGCCTTCAGGTGTCGAAGAATCGAGTGGTGGGTAGTGAATAATTCGCATAATGGTATTGCCTTTTTCAGCCATAGAAGGAAGCCAATTGGAATCTTTTCCAAGATAGATGCTACAGGCAGAAAGGAGTTGATTTGAAATCGCTTCCATTTGGTTGTAGAGGTCATCGACCTTTTCCTCAAATTTTGGAATATGTTCATTTGGCCATATATTCATTGGATATTTGTTGTCCGTTTCGCTACCTTGCTGACCGCGTCCTGTTTGCCAGAATTCTTTCAGATCAGGAGCTGGATTGTCTTTCGCATGTTCAACACCAAAGGCAGTGTAACCTCGTTGATGCGAAATCTCTGGCTTTGCATACAATCGTTTCACCGATTCGTCAAGCATGAAAAACGACTCAGCCTCATGGTATGTATCCTCAATCAAGGAGAGATCAATACCGTGATTGGTAAGCGCAAAGAAGCCAATGTCTGCGAGTGAGTCGCCTACTGCCTGAATAAAGGATTGAACGCGATGCTCATCACCGGATAGAAAATCACTGAGATCAGCGATTGGTAACGGTCGTGGCAACGGATCACCTAGAGTCTCGTAGTTTTGCGATAAGTCGCAGCATTTCGAAGTACAACCAAATGACCGTAACGAGGATTCCGAATGCGCCCCACCATTCTTGCTTCTTTGGGGCGCCCATGCGAACTCCTGCATCGATCATACCGAAATTCGATATCAACATCATCGATGCGACGATAATGATGAACACGCTAATTCCAATGCCGATGGGTCCTGATGAGTGGAGGAATGGAATACTCCATGGTGTCAGGAACACGAAGAAGACATTGATGAGGTAAATGAGGAAAATCGAACCTGCAAGCGTGAAAACAATTTTGTTGAATGTTGGTGTTGGTCGTAGAATACCAACCGAATATATTGTGAGCATGCACGCTACTACTCCGAATGTAGCAAGTCCTGCTTGAATAGCAATCCCTGGATACATAATTTCAAAGAAGAGTGTAAGGGGGCCGATGAAAAGCCCCTCAAGCGTTGCATAAACGATGACAAACGTAGTGGGTTCAGCGGGTCGAGAGAACCAAAGGAAAAGACCCATTCCAGCAGTTCCAAACATTCCAAGCAACATCATCGGATAGAGAAGCGCAGGCATGATAAAACCCAGCGCAATTGAACCAACGGCACTGACGGTTGCTAATCCAAACAAGAGGCCAGTCTTCTGCAGTGTACCTTCAAGGGTCATTCTGTCATTTCCCTGAATTGAATTCCAGAATTTTGGTTGGAAGACAGGGTTCGTCGAATTGTATGCCATGGTCTGTCTTGGCGTCGCTCCTTTGTCAAGGTTACGCGACTCAGCCCTGTTCGGAGACTTGTTGCTGGTAGTATTCTTCCAGCTGGTCTACCGTCCATCCAAGGTCGAGGTATTGTTGAAGCATAGCCTCGTCCCAGCCAGGGAATCGATTCAATTCATTTGCCAAAGGCGACGATGGCTCATCGCCACGTCCATCCAAAACAGGTTGCTCCCACTGCGCGTCTGTTCCAACTACATCATCGATGTGCTGATCGGTCACCCAATCCTTCCGTGCTTCGGTTTCCTTTCGAGATTGAACGATGCCATAGACCGCGCCAATCAACAGCAAGAGGCCACCAATCATCAGAAGAAGCATGAACGTCTCACCAAATCCTTCCTCAGCCTCGCCGCTTGCATCGCCAGCCTGTTCATTGCGTTGTGCTGTAGAACAGCCGTTCACATCGGTTGGTGTGCTTAGCGGCGTATCTGGACATTCATCGGCGGAATTCAGAACACCGTCTTGGTCATCATCGACGCTGGGTTCATCCGTTTCGTTGTTTCCGGGGTCGACTGGTTCAATGCCTCCAAGGTCACAACCAAGGGCGTCAGCTTCGTTGACGCCATCCCCGTCTGCGTCTGCCATGTTGATGGCATCAGAAGGTGAAACTGCATCGACGGATGGGTCAAGAGCTGTTGCCTGAGCCCAACTCACTTCGACAGCATCGAGGATACAATCGCCATCAGTGTCTGGATTGACTGGGTCACCACCAAGGGTGTACTCGTCCAAGTTGGTTAAGCCATCATTATCGTTATCGATATTCGCTTCCAAGACGCCTCCAATCATCGAAACGGTTCGATTGAGTCCAAACTGAACTTCGAAGATGTCGGGCATACCATCGTTGTCGGTATCGGTGACATTGTCAAGACGGTTCCAATCTGCGTACCATGATTCAATGTAGGGTGCAGCAACCTCTGAAGAGGTGATGATCAGACCCATTTCGCGATTACGAACCATGGCTGAGTCGCCCCAGTTAATGCTCGAAATAAGAACAGTTTCACCATCAACGATTGCGCCCTTGTTGTGAAGTTTCATCACATCATCGTCTTCACTCATGATGATGGCAGAAGTATCCCATCCATTGGAAATGTTCCAATCATTGTTGATTGTGTCGACAACATCTTGGATGTCTTCGTCGAGGTAAGCGCCATTGATGATCAGACGAATCGATACACCGTCAAGTGCTGCTTGCTCAAGAGCCGATACGACAGGGTTTTCACCCCAGCCCCACTTCCAATCAAGGTCAAGGTATTGCAGTGAAAGTAGAATCTCATCGTCAGCGGACTGAATCATTTCAGTCAGTCCATCAACACAATCGTCTGGACATGTCAACAATTGCCCGCCATAGGTACCCGTGAAGGCTGTGGCAGTCTCTTGAGTGATGGTCTGGGCTTGTGGAATTGAGTATGAGTTGGTCGGAGGAATCGGTGAAACTGCTTGCACGTACATCGAGCCTTCATCGTAAGCCATCTTTGCTCGAACGCTGTTTGCTAACTGGACGCTATCGACGAGAATACCCCAGTCACGATTTCCTCGATCTCCGTCGTATGGAAGCGATGATGGTTTCCAATTTCCTGAACCAATCCAGACCGAAGCATCATCTCTGACTGCGACCTTTGAATGGAGGTAGAGGTAAGGGTCATCACCTGATCCACCAAACCAATGCACGCTCAAGCCTGCATCCTTGAGCGCATGTGCATATGCCTCCTGCGCTTGCTTATCGTTAGAATTCCACCAATCCTCAGGTTCGTTCAAGACGACAACTACACTGACTCCACGGTCGTGAGCATCGATGAGCGATTGCATCAGTTCACTCGATTGCAAGATGTATAGGTGAACATGGAGTGAAGTTTGGGCGTCATCAATCCAGTTGAGGAGATCCATCAAACCGTATCCTGGAGCGATGAGAGGTGTGACCGAGGTTGCATCATTGAACGCAAGATCTCCACAGAAATCACTCGCGCCCAATCGACCCCAACGTTGGTGCCAATCAATCGATTGATTATTGTCGGTCATAATTCCACAACCATCTCCTCGGTAGAGAATCAGGTTGTCGATTCCACTGACAGGTTCAGAGAGCGAGACACCACTCCATCCTTCACTGTCGATTGGGCCGTTCTTGTAGACAATCGTATCAGCCACCATGCCGGTTGGATGAATGAGTTGCAACGCCATACCGCTATCGAGGAGGTAGATTGGGTTCTCCATGGCGATACCCATGTCGATGATTTCACCGTCCTCAAACAGTTCCAAGGCGGATACATCGTTCGAGAGCTTTACTGACGATGATGCGTTGACCTGCAAATTGATTATCTCGGATTCAAACGAAGTTCCATCGGAAGCAATTCGCTTGACTTTCCATCCGTTGAGAACGGCAGCTTCTGTTCCAATGTTCGTAAGTTCGAAGAATTCCATTTCTGTTGAAATTGACGAAACACCATCCCACATGATCGAACTGAATTTGATGTCGTCGAGAGATGCCATCATCGTAGCATCTGGTTCGGGTGTTCCGGGCGTAGGCCACAAGAAGTCGACCCATTCGTCGTTGGTTGCATTGTATCCGTATGAGCCACAGGTTGTGCTCAAGGATGAAGCAGGAGGTGCTATGGTCAGTACAAGTTCACCGTCAGGATTGAGTAAATTCATCGAACTGACATCGTCCAAATCAGGTCCGAAGATATCGTGTTGAAGTTCAACAACAATTCGATTCATCGGTGAAAGAATTGTGTCAATTGACGTCGTATCCCAAAGCATGCTTGCGTCGATGAATTGACGTCCAATGAGTGGGTTCGAGGTGTAATCTGCACCCAGAATCCATCGACTCAAATTGACGTCGCTGTTTCCATCATTGTACAACTCAATCCAGTCAGCGGCCGGTTGGAAGGATGGTAGGTCACAAGAGGTCACAATTTCGGTAACAACGATGCTTTCACTACCCTCATAAGCGGGCCAAATCGGGTTTTCCTCGCCGGGCGTTGCCCAAGCACTGTTGAGCCAATCATCCATGCCCCACGTTGTTGAGGAGGATGGCGCATTCGTTCCAGAGGGGCCAGCTCCTGCATGTGTTTCCGTGTTGTTAATGAGTGATATTCCTTCGAGGGTATGACTCCACTGGGCGGAATGGACAGCAACTCCGTTTCCATCGTAGAGGAAAATCTGGTCTGGCGTTGTGTGCTTAAGGTAGAATTGTGATGTTCCGTTAAGAGCAATCAATGTGGTCTCTCCAGCTTGGAGGACGGTATCGGATTTTGATGGCATGTTGTATTGATGGAGAATGAGTGTGCGACCTGCGGCAGTGAAGCGCCATCCTGCAACATCAACTTCTTCCGTCCCCATGTTTTGAATCTCAATCCATTCTCCGTTCGGGTAGGATGCAGAATCGCTTCCAATCGCATCGGGTAGAACTTCAGTGATACGGACATCGCCTGTCGTTGGCGTTGGTGTTGGTTCTGGTTGACCCGGCGATGGAGAAATCGAAGGTGTCCAAGGATCGTGATAGTTTTGTCCACGCAGCAAGGAAACATCAGGGCCATAATTGGTAGCGTAATAGCCCATATCGACGATTGCACCCGTTGAATCTCGTACAACGAGATGGTTGTGGTTGTCCCAGAGCCGAGTGTCGCTGGTGAACTCTACGAGGCGACGTTCTCCTGCATCGATCATGGTACTGCCTTGCGAACTGTTCGCCACAATGGTTCCGGGATCAAGATACGTGATGTTCCCCATTCCATCGATGATCGACCAACCGTTGAGGTCAACGGAGGTCAAACCAGCGTTGTAGAATTCAACCCATTCACCATCAGGGGCTGAACTGCCATCCATGGTGCTAACGGGTAGAATTTCGTTCAACTGGACGTCTCCATTCGATGTGATTTCGCTCAACTTGGGTGCATTTGTGGCGTTTGGCGTTGGGTACGTTGAGTATTGCCACAAGCCACCCAGTGAGGAGGCCTCGATGGAGAATCCAGGTTGATTGGAATTCCACAGGACTTCATCACCAATGCTTCCATTTGGTAAATACAATCTCAGCGTTTCTTGACCGTTGTTTAGCACTCCGCTGTTTGTTGTAGCATTGACCGCGACCACTCTCGTTTCTTGTGGATGGATGAGAAGTGTATCGTAATCTGCTGTCGCCCCGACGAGATGATTTTCATCAAACAGGATCATGTTGCCTGCAAGGTCTTGCAGCCAGTAGCCTGTAAGATTGACAGGAGATGAACCATTGTTGTAGACTTCAACCCATTCGCCACCAGGCCATGTGCTGTTGTCGAAACTCGGCCATGGGTCTGCCATAACCTCGTTGATGATGACGTCACTCTGGGCATAAGTTGGACCACCAGTGCCTCCTCCAGAATTGGATGATCCTGGTGTTGGATTTGAGGTTGGAATCCAATCATTGTATGCATTTGCAGGGTCTTCCTCCAAACTAACGCCGCTCGAACTTGAATTCCATGTAGCCTCGTCAACCCACCCATTCAAGGAATCGTACAACGTCATAAGATCGTTTGAATTTGCAACATAGAAGTTGGTGGCGCCATTGCGGGCAACAATCATGTAATCACCAGGCGCCAATGTGTAGGTAGACGCATTCGTAGCATCATAGCCAACGATTGAAGAGGAATCAAGGTAGAGAGTCTTGGAGGCCTTGTTTGAGAAATACCAATTTCGAACATCAACCGAAGAAGTTCCAGAGTTGTACAATTCCAACCATTCACCATTTGGCCATGCAGCATCATCGTAACCGTTTGGATTGGGCATGACTTCATTGATGCATATTGAACCTCCACATGGCTGGCTACGTGCAGCAACGGCTTCTGTAGGTTCGACGAGTGGTGTAAGAGGAACCAACAGCATCAGCGCAAGAAGAAAAACGGATTCAATTCGCATACAGCATCGACGTTCATGCCAACGCCTTCCCCCTCATATCTTTTGGTGCGACGAATCCTCTTGTGTTCAGATGAAACCGAAGCTGTCAGCCATCTGTGCGAACGTGTAAATCATAATTGGAACGAGGATGATTCCCATTCCGTGGCTTCGTCGAATTCCAATTCGAGGAGGCATCAAACCGAGAATTGTTCCAACGATCAAGACACCGATGCCAACGAATCCCGTTGACAACCAAACCAAAGCGGTAACGAAGATGATGACGCCCATGACCATCGATTGGAGTGGAATGGCTGCGTGAAGTCGCAGCATGCCCTTTCCAACGATTTTCATAATCGGCATTGCCATGATTCCTGCTGCAAGTGTGACAGCAAGCAACCGTACGAAATCGGCCGTCGGTTGGGTGGAATTCCATGTTTCAATAGGGTACATCATTTTCAGCGCAAGTGTTGCACCTGAACGTGATCGTCCGATAATGTATAGGAACCCAAGAACCATGACTGTAACTGCTGTGTTTACTGCTGAAAGAATCGCAATGACTTCTAAATCCTGCTTGGTTTGTGGCCCTTCATATCCTTCTTCAGCCTCAGCAACAGCGATTTCGAGCAGTTCTTCATCACTGAGTTCCGTTAATCGGCGTGTTTCCCAGTCCATGCCATAGCCTTCCTTTCCTTGGACTTTCGCAGCAACGTTTCGTCCACCCATCACAAGGACGGTTGCTTGAGAAGCGGTCATACCAGGCAAGACACCCATGCTCGCTCCAGCGACAGCGGACCAGAAACACGGTGCGATGAGTGGTTTGACTGGAGGGAGATCCCAATTTTCTTTTTGTGGAGGGAGATGGCTCGTCGTGGCATAAATGTCAAGCAGATTTGCGATACCGAACAATCCAGCAAGACTCGGAAGCAACAGCGATGGAGACGGCATACCAACCGGGCTATCAACAGGAAGTTCAAACACAGCCCAGCCATAGAGGCCTGCAAGCAAGAAGAACACCGTTGCAGCCACGAATCCCGCCAATCGACTGTCGTTGCCAAGGCGCTTCCCAGTCACTTTTTGAACCCATTTAGGCCAATCGAGTCTTGTTGTTTCTGTTGCGAGCAAGAGAAGAGAAATGACGAGTAGAATAACAGGAAGCCAATCCCTCAAACCATTGTACCAATTCAGTTCAGGTCCAAAGGCAATCCGAGCTACGACAATGAGTGGAAGGGAGAGGAAGAGCCCAAGTTGAGAGCCACGCGCCGACCAAGCAACACCTCGAGCGGCATTTCCAGCAAGCAACATTCGATGCCCAGGTAACAGGGAGAGTGCAGTATCTCCGTCTGGTGCTCCAATCAAGGCAGAGGGGATGTAATTCAAGAACGTGTGAACCGTTCCTGTGGATACAATAATCGCTGCAACAGCAGACAATGGTATGCCTAATTCAAGCAATCCTGGTGAAAGCGCAAGGAGAATCAATGCGACATTGTTGACGTGAAAACCCGGAATCAATCCGGTTAATGAGCCAAGCAAGACCCCGAAGAACAAGGCGCCAAGGAGCCACCAAAGTTCGTAAAAGTATGCTTCAATCATCTCATCACCTACGATTGGTCGATGTATTCTTGGCGATCGCTCACACCATCCCCGTCCGTATCTTCATTGTTTGAACTCGTTCCAAAGGCGGATTCAAGAGCATCGCTCAATCCATCATTGTCGTTGTCATCAACATCTGCGCTGCTTAAGGAATAGACCATGGTCAGTGATTCTGAATCTTCTACTTGGAGCAAACGACCTTCCCACGTCATGGCCGTTCCGACGTGGATTTCATCCAACCCGATGCAATTGTTCACAGCCTCGAGGAGGATTCGTTTGTCGCTTCCTGGTTCGCTCAAGAACCAGGTTCCGTTTTCTTCGACTGCAAGGCCATTGATTCGGACAATTTTGTTCTTATCGTATCCCCAGTCGATGGCTCCGTCGCTCCAAAGAAGATTCATTGGAGATGCTTTCTCACCCTCGGTAAGTTCGTGAACCAGCAATTCTGCTCGCATGTTTTCGTCATCCCATGCTACGGTAACATTCGCAATGACGGCTTGTCCAGCTTCAAGCCAAGTCGAACGTGGACCAGGAATGGTGACTGCGATACTCGTCCAACCAGGCGTGTAACCCGCAGAATCTGCGAAGTATGCCGATTCATCCTCGACGCTTGGTTCAAGGGCGTACTTCATGTAGGCAGATACGATGTAATGCTGTCCTGGAGAATCAAAAACTGCAGATGGATTCGCACTGAGCATGATCAAGACATCATCGATGGATGAGGTGGCAACAAGAGCGGGATTGGATTGTTCTGCTTTATCCAAACACCAAGAGGAAACAGCTGTGTTCCAAACCAACCTTCCACGCATTTGAATGGCCTTCCCGTTCCACGTATCTGCCATTGTCAAATCCTCCTCGCTTGGAAGTACACAAAGCGGCGATCCCGATGAGCCTGATAGTTCCCATTTATTGTCTACAATCGACAAGACGCCTGCAACATCAACGGTTCTTCCGGAGGAATACATCCATGTGGATTGTGATGACCAGTCGAGAAGTGGGATTTCAATGGGGTGCGTCCTATCAATGCCAATTTCGGGTCCTTGAACAGCCAAATTCCATCGTAGTTCTCGTTGCTGGTACGAAAGGACGCCTTGAACCGTGACCTTGGAACCTGCTTCAATCCATTCTCCTGTGGCGGAATGAATTGTCATTCCAATTTGATGATTCGAATTCCCGTAGTTCGGATGATCACCGAGTCTTGCCGTACCAAAGGTGACATCTGGAGCTATGGACTTGGAAAGGAACCCTTCCAACTGGATGACTTTACCATCATAGGCTTCTGGGTTAAGCGCAACATCAGAAATTGCCAACATTGGAGCGTCTGGAATGTCTTCTTTGTCCCAACTCATCGCCCCTGCTCCAACAGCTTGCAACCACATACGACCTTCGTATTCGATGACGTCACCCATAACGGTAACATTGGTGCCAATCGGTGGAAGGTCCGCTGGCCGATACCATCGCAACTCGACGACTCCAGTGCCATCGTTGATGATGGCGTCGAGTCGATCATCACCTGAGTTGTATGGGTCTTCCACCCATGAGATAAGTTGGCCTTCGACCTTAACAACCTCGTTGATGTAATCGGTAAGTTCATCAACATCAACAATTGAGGGTTCTCGCACCATTGCGTACCAATTGAGAGTTGCAACCAAGAACAAAGAAATGGCAAACATCACCCACAAACGTGGGCCGTTTGTTTCAGGGTCATCGGTTGATAATCGAGCAAGGAAGCCTTTGAGACCATCTGCCATGAAATGCCCTGTTTGCTTGAGAATCATATCTCTTCCCATCCGCCATTGTGAATAGAGATGCTTTGAAATGGAAGGCAAGAACAGGATTTACCATGCGAGACCGTGTGATTCGTGATGAAATCCATCGCGACGTCTTGGTTCCAGCCCATCATGCTCGAATCATTGATACACACGAATTTCAACGCTTGAGAAACGTTCAGCAACTCTCCACCTGTGAATTCGTCTTTCCATCTGCGACGCACACTCGCTTTGCACATTCACTTGGTGCATATTTCCTCGCAGGCGAACTGACCTCTTCACTCAGGGAGGTTCAACCAGGAATTCTTTCGGATTCAGATGCAGAATTGGTTCAAATCGGCGCATTGTTGCATGATATTGGCCATCCACCGTACTCGCATCTCTTGGAAACACCCGAGGTCTTCGCAACGTTCCACTCGCACGAACATTGGGGTCGAATTTTGCTTGAGAGCGAAGAATCAGAAATCGGTCAGGTGCTCTCGGATGTGCTTGGCGAGGAGCGCAAACAACGACTCTTTGCGCTTCTTGACGGACAGCACGAATGCCATGGGGTGCCGATTGCTCCATTTCTTAAAGAGATCATCAGCAGTCAACTGGATGTTGACCGGATGGACTACATGATTCGAGATCAAGCCAACACAGGAGCTCAGATTGGTGGATTTGATAGCGCTCGTGTCATACGTGCACTTCGGGTGAACGATGACGGTCGCCTCTATGTCAAATCATGGGGTTTACCCGCCATCGAAGCATATTTGGTAACACGATACCACATGTACAATCAGGTCTATTTCCACAAGGTCAACATGCTGACGCAATCCTATTTGGTTCGAATGCTTGTTCGAGCACGAGAATTGGCCAACAACGGCTCACTCAAATTGGATGGTGAAATCAAAGAAATGCTTCTCAACGATTCGCTCACGCCTGACCAGTACGCATCACTTCATGATTCACACATCAAGGTGGCCATGGGTCGATTTACCCAACATAGCGATGCGATTCTCTCTGGTTATGCATCTCGTTTGTTAGCCCGTCGAGATTATCACAAGTCGCTACGAATTCCGTCGTTAACAACTGAAATGTTTGCCATGGTTGCTGAAGATGTTGCTCATCATTTGGAGCAACAAGGATTCGATCCTGAACACGATCTCATCACCGCTTCGATTCGGAAACGTGGCTACATGCCGTATGAGCAAGGAATCATTCTCGAAGATGGTCGTGATGCTGCTGAACATTCTCCTCTAATTCGTTCATTGACCCAATCTGAAGAACGTATTCTTGTGTTTGTGCCAGAACAAATACGTGATTCATGCGAAGCCATGGTTCGAGCCAAAACTAAACCATCACAATCCTCTCTGGCAATGTTTGATTCGGCAAACTCATGAAGGTCCTCTTCTCAGGGTGGCCTAGGGCCTGTAGCTTAGTTGGTTAGAGCACCCGGCTCATAACCGGGCGGTCAAGGGTTCAAATCCCTTCAGGCCCACACCATTCGTCCATCCGAGGGACACTTTGCGACACAATGGTTATGAGGGTCGATAAGGTGGCATTAGTTAGTGAGCACGATGTCTACCCGAAAGAGTACCTTCACCGTCCTAGTGATTTACCTTGCGTCTTTGTTATTGGTTGCAGTTCCTGCACAGGCACAAGTTCCAACTGCAGCGGTATCGATTACATGCCAACCTGCTGAAATCAAGGTCGATGTCAAGCCAGGTTCTACACTTGTTGGATTCACAACCTGTACGGCATCCAACCCAACGGCTTACATCGAAAAGATTGCACTTTCAGTGACCTCCGACGGTCTTGCCGCTGCGGCACCGGGTGACATTTACGTCGGTGCAAACAGCGACGAGGATTTCCAAGTCGTTGTACGTGCACAACCGTTCATGACCATGCAAGCAAGAAGCCTGGTCGTTCAAGGCAGCGTTCAGGAAATAAGCGGATTGCCACCTGCCAATCAAGCAACATCAGGTGCATCGATGATCGTCTCCATCACGCAATTCGCCCTCCTCCAAGTCGAAGCAGTTGAGCCATTCGTTCAATTGATGCCAAAGACTGACAAGGACTTTGAGTTCAAGGTTTACAACCTCGGTAACCAATTCGACTTCATGAAGGTCGGTATCTCCGAGAACTCCCGTGAATCCCTTGAAGACGCTGGTTTCAACATCAACATTCCAATCAGCAAGGTCAACGTCGAACCAATGGTTGCTCCGGCAAAGGTACGAATTCAACTTCGAACACCAAAGACGCAAGGATGGACGGATGCTTACCACACCCTCGACTTCTATGCTGAGTCAGACTTCTCCTGTAAGAACGGCGGCTGTGACCGTGAATCTCAGATGATTACGATCTACGTCCGTGGTATCTATCTCCCAGGCTTCGAAATCATCCCTGCTCTGTCGATGGTCGCTCTAGCAGCAGCTGTCGCAGGTCGGCGTTTCATCAATGCCGAAGATGAAGAGGAAGAATGGCGTGAAGCCGCTCCTGGTCTGTAACTTGCAAAATGAATGCAAACCCACTCCTGTTGGGGTTGGGTTCATAACCTATCCATGCGAGGGTTTGTTGAGTTGAGAAGATGAGTGGACTCTTGAGTAAAGCGACTGCAGCAGAAGAAGCAACCCAACCTGAACCCATTGAACAAGAAGTCAAGACCGAAGCAGGACTGCTTGCAACAGGTAACTCCTCAGACGAAGGGCCGGATATGTCGACCATCCTTAGTTCGGTTGGTTGGGCTGTCATCGTTGTTGGTGGACTTCTATCTCTCCAAGGCGGTTCTTGGGGTCTTATCGTCGTTCTCAGCGTTCTTGTCATCGGAATCGGAGCGCTCTATGCTGGACAAAACATGTCAGAAGGCGGCGTCGATCCACTACGAATGGGCGGTGCTGCTGTTCTTGCAGTACTTCTCGCAGCAGGTCCGTATGGTGTTTCCATGATCATGCCCGAAAGTTCATTTGGAATTGCTGATTTGGAAATCAAAGAAGATTCAAACGAGTTGACCTTCCGAGTTATCGGTTCTGCGAACGAAGTCGATGTTGTTGTCAAAGCGAACGGCGAAGCTATGTGGAGTGGAACTGAAGCGTTATCCTCGGATTCTGCACGATTCAACATTCCAATCGAAGAAATATTCATCGGCAATGCTTGGGGCTGTGGAGTTTCAACATGTGATGTGAGCACAACACAAATCGAATACATGATTGAGGCCAGTTCTGGCAGCGTCACGCAAACCGTTGAAATAAGTCCTGAATTTATGACACGAGAGGTACAAGATTCAGGCGTTCGAATCACACCGATCATCAAGCAAGAATCGACCGGGTCATCAAGCAACGCAGGAAACGACAAACAGGTTGAGGGGATTCTTGTAGAAATGAAGGCAGGACTCCTACCAACCTCACACACACATCAAGATGGTGGGTCTCACTCGGACACTGGGGGTATTTGGGTTGAATCCGATTACACGCTCGAACTTCGTATCTTGAAAGGCCAAACAATCGTCTACGATAGCACGGATTGTTCGAACCCATCGAAAGAGGGTTTCCCAACGATTGACGTGAACGGGGTAGATGGTATTTCCTGCAAGGGCGATTCAGGCGTATCCATTAATGGATGGTTTTCCATGCCAGGTGATGCTAATGATGACGCATATGGCGAATATTTGAGCCTTGATGCTATGAATTACAACGACAATGGAGATGGTTGCTATACCTTCGAGGTTCGAATCCATAACTCGTTCTATTCAGGGATGACAGATGATGGTGCAGCAGAAACTGACATCCGCATTGACTCTGATGTCACGTGGGACTTGGACTTTGAAAATTACAACAGCAACAGTGACTCGCAAAAGCCCGATCCTCTCATGGAAATGTGCTGATTTTAAGGCAAATTCAATTACTCAGAATTCTGAGCGATGATGGGGTTGCCATCTGCATCAACCCAAGCATCAGGTTCTTCTGATTGATTCGATTCTTCCACGATATCCTGTTTCACGATTTCACTTCGGGCACGAGCAGCGATGACGCCTGCAAAGACGACCACCATGAGGATGATCACGGCGTAGAGTACAATCGGTAACTCTTCAACTTCCTCAGCAGTATTCCATGATACTTCTCCCGATGCTGTACCAGTTTCAGTAGCGATGAGGTTGCTCACTGGTTCAAGGACATCTGGGTAGAGGAAGTTACAGGTTAACTGTACAGCTTCATCTGAATAATGGTACCACGTGATAGGTACGTCTTTGGTTTCACCAGGTTCAACAGCCCAGTTTGCTGTATTTGCGGTTGTGTCCGCTTCAGTATCCCCGACAAAACAACGAACATTCGGATCAACGGCTATCGTACCGGTGTTGGAAATGGTGACCATCATTCCATGTGAACGACCGGTATCTGCTGTAACCGCCTCAGGTTCAATCTTATCAATGCTGATTTGAGGATAGACAACATCAATGGTTGCGCTTGTTGTTACAGGTGCAACCGTATCCGCGACAAAGTTACCCCAGTTTGTTTCCACTGTGACCTTGATGGTTCCGGATTCCTGCCCATAGACCCCATTTCCATCGAGCCACTCAACGATTCGCTTCTGCTCGTTGGTGCCGATGTCAACGTTCCATGTGTTCGGGTCATCATAATCACCGTTGATGATGGTGTTGATTGTGTTTCCATTGTATCCAATTCCAGTAGCTACCACTGTGGCTGTTGGTGCGTTAATGACCAATTCACGCGCGGAGAGCAATCGAATCCATGCGTCAGTGTAACCACCAGTTCCAGATGAGTTGCTGTACTCAATTGTGGCTTGATCGTGCAAAATAATGTCTTCATCCGTGCGAGAGCCAAGCATCATTGATTCAAGGAAATCGAGGTGCGCACCATCTGCTACGTGAATCGGTCCACTGCCGTAGAGGTTCGAATCCTCAATGGTGCAACTTCCATGACAGGTAATGTTCGCACCCATCAGCATGGAATCCTCAGACAGAAATGTTCCATGGTTTTCAATTTTGAAGGACGCTTGGTTCCAAATGACGTTGCCTCCAGTCTGTGTAAGTTCGTAGGCTTCGAATGTCATCAACTCAGCGTTTGAGTGGAACAATTCGATGTGTGTTATTCCGATCTGGAGTGGGTAAAAGTGGTCGACTGTCACGTTCACAGGTTGGCCTAAATCAACCACGAACGATTCACTTTCTCCAGTGATATCGCTAGTTGTGATGTCATCAATTGTCAAGTTAAGGTGCGCAGATTCTGGAACATCGATGCTGAAATAGATGGTCATGGTTGCTGAAGAATCATCGATGTCCTCATCGATACCGATTTCAGTTCCATCATAGATAAGGAGGGTAGAAGCAGATTCCTCCGATTCAAAATTCGCATTGTCCAGATGAAGCACGCCACCATCTTCAACAACGATTCTGGCCCCTTCTTCCAAGGCTACTGATCCAGTCCAATGCAATTCTGCACCATCTTTGATGGTGATTTCACCATCAAATGTGCCACCGTTCCATGAAACTGAATCTGTAACGGTTACTGATGAACCATCTGAAGGTGCTGAGGCAAGAACAGGTGTACAAAGAGTGACCGAGGTAAGCATGACAAATGTCAGAAAGGTTGCAGTTCGCATGTTTGACCCAAGGCAAAGGGGAAAATCAACCCTTCTCTATCTAGTACGGGACGTCTTTCCAGCCAATAGCATATCCAATCAGGTTGAATGAGCGGTGAAGAATGGGTGTGATGATGATGATAATGGCCATTGGCAGAAGCAGTTCATTCGAGGCCAAAAGTGAGGAACCCAAGAAAAGTTGGCCCCAAAGGAAGACCATGATTGCAAAAGGTAGCGTATCGAGCAACGGTGCTTTTGATGAAACATCTCCCTCCCGCTTGAGTCCTCTTCGGCGCTTGAAGAACGATCCCGTCATGTCACCCAAGAGGCATGCAAAGCCGAGAAACACCCCAAGAATGTAGGCCGTTAACCAAGGACCTCCAACGGAAAACCATGCGTCTTCTGAACCGGTCAAGGGTGAGACGAAAACCGATGCTTCATCGAACGTTGTTCCGACAAGCGCTACTTGAAGCATACAAAGCAATCCAGCCGTCAAGGAACCACCAATCAATCCGTTCCATGTTTTTCCGTCACCGAGCATGCGATTTCCATCCTTCATGACCCGCCCACCATCGATTGGCCAAGGACCATATCCCGTTTTTGGAAACCACTTCCCCCACATCATGGCAAAGGTGTTAGCGATGAAACCTGGCAAATAAAGCCATAGAGTCATCAAGGCAAGAAGGAAAACACCCATCTCTGTTGCATCTGTGACGTCGCTCATGAGGAGATGTGAATCCACCAAGCACATGAAGACTGTTGTCATCTGATGGCCAAAGCGGTTGAATTATCAGCCCATTCTTGTAGGGCAGCATATGGGTTGGAGCGTACTTGTTGTTGGCGGGGGCGGTCGAGAACATGCCCTCTGTCTTGCGCTCTCAATTTCGGAATCCATCGATACAATTCATGCAACGCCAGGCAATGCAGGAACGCATCATTTTGGCACAAACCACAACGTTTCCGCCTCAGACATCGATGGTCTCGTGGAGTTGGCCAAACGCTTGGCCGTGGATTACGTCGTCGTTGGCCCCGAAGCACCGTTATGCGATGGACTCGCTGACCGCCTTTTGATCTCCAACATACCATGTTTTGGACCACAACAAATTCACGCCGAACTCGAGGGTTCGAAACTGTTCGCAAAGAAAGCTATGGATGCTGCAGGCGTGCCAACAGCCGAATACGATGTCCTTAACCCTTCGAGCGATATCAACGCCTGCCTTGATGCCCGTTCTGGAGACCCATGGGTCATCAAACGAGACGTTTTGGCCGGTGGCAAAGGTGTAGTCGTCACCTCAGACCGAAACGAGGCCATTGAATTCATCGAGCAATCCATCGAGACAGATGGACATGTCCTGCTTGAGCGATTCCTCCCTGGTGAAGAAGCGAGCATGCTTGTCGTCATGGACAAATCAGGCTACGTCTGTTTACCGCCGAGCCAAGATCACAAACGTGCTTATGATGGCGATGAAGGACCCAACACCGGTGGAATGGGAGCATACTGCCCTGCTCCAGTCGTGACGCAAGCCATTCATCAAAAAACAGTTGAACGCATCGTTGAGCCGATGCACACCTATCTCTCTGCTATGGACATCCCTTACCGTGGCGTCCTCTATGTTGGACTCATGATCGATGAAAACGGTGACCCCTATGTTGTGGAATTCAATGTACGCTTTGGTGATCCTGAATGTCAGGTTACGCTCCCTTTGATTGCCGGGGATGTTGGTGAACTGCTGTATGGAGCAGCAACTGACAAATTGTCTCACGCGGTTGTATCGTTCAAATCTCAACACGCTCTCACCGTGGTTCTTGCTTCGGAGGGCTATCCAAAATCGGCAGTCAAAGGTCGGAAGATTCTCGGTGCAGAACGCTCACTTGATACCTCAACGACATGGGTCAGTCATGCGGGTACGGCAGCCGATGGGCAGGGTAATATCGTTTCATCTGGTGGCCGGGTTCTGTCAGTGACGTCCGTTTCCGACAGTTTGCAGAATGCTCGTGATTTGTCGTATGCTCGGATTCAACAAATCCAACTCCAGGGGTCGCATCACCGAACGGATATCGGTCACCGCGCTTTGTAATTCCAAATATTCTAAGACGTCACTCGATTTTCGCTATTCTCTCATCGTCATTGTTAAAAGAGGGTCGAAAGTGGCCAAAATGCTCCAGCCTTGCTGCTGTCGAGCAATCCTCTGAGGGAAAAAAATGGAAAAGGTATCAAAGACCTCGCAACGCCCTGTTTTTGGTTGGCTTATTGCCCCACTTGCAGTGCTTATTGCAATACTAGCAAACTATGTTGATGGACTCATGTCCATTGATGTCGAAATGAACAATGATGCGATGATGCCCATCATCGTCACTGGAGTCGCCGGTCTCTTAGCCGTCACTCCTCGCATCCTTCGTGAACTAGGAACCCTTCCAGAGTCGATCTCTCAAACACAAATCTCCCTCGCTATGTTTGTCCTCGCTATTCTTGGTTCTGCTGGTGCGGAAACTCAGACCGATGGATTTGTTGGCTTTACGTTCTTCGTCGTCCTCTTCGGTGGCTACTTGCTTGACACCAGAGAACGCTACGAGTGGATGACCATGCTCGTCTTTGCGGGTGTAGGTGTTCATTCTGCTTTCGATATTGCTGGAGCAGCGGCTGTTGACGCTTACCTCCCAAGCATGTACGAATTTTCAGGAGGACAATCCTACGATGTTTCCACATTCCAGGAAACAGCACTTGGCTTTGTCTTCTTCACATGGTTCACCGTGTTCCCCATACTCGGCCTTCTGGTTGGTGTCGCTGGACGTGGCGTCCTCAATCCTGCTGGTGTCAAGGGTTGGTTTGCTTTCAACACTGTTGAAGACGGTTGGAACCGTCAAGCCCTTCCCTTGCAAATTGCACTCTTTGTTTGGGCTGCTGCTCACCTAGCAACTATCTGGCACTTTGATCAAGGAACGATCGCCGACCGACTCCGTCTTGGTGGTCTTGGTGGCATTGAAGCCAACGGATTCGTTGGATACTACGCTGCACTTTTCACTGGAATCGTTGCAATCATCGTCTCTGGAATGGTTGCAGAGCGCTGGTTCACACGAGCCATGACGCTCACATCGCTGTGGACATTGTATCTCATCGGTTCATGGTATGAAGAAGGGTTCTGGACGAACGAGACCTTCGGTGAATCGTGGGCTCCACTTATTTGGCTTGCCATTACGTTCTTTATCGGCGTCGCCATTTCGATGATTGGAAATCACGAAAAATACGGTGGATGGTCGAATCGAGAAGAACACCGCCCAAGCGGTGCTCGCCAATTCTGGAACGCCCATTGGGCGAGTCTTTTGACCGCTGTGGCCTTCTTGATTGGTCTCGTTATTCGAATTCAGTGGTACGCCGTACCATCCATGCACGCCATGGGAACCGATGGTTTTGACATGACTGGCGGTTCTGACCCATGGTACATGAAGCGAGTTGTTGATTATATTCTTGCTCAGAATGCGCACCTTGTTGTCGATGCAGATCGATTCTATCCAATCGGCGGTATCAATCCACGTCCTCCGTTGTTCTCATGGACGCTGGCTATTGGTGCCATGATCTTGCAACCACTCCTCGGCGACGATGCAGTGTGGTGGAGCATGCTCGCTCTCCCTGCCATTTACGGTGCATTGACGATCCTTCCAGTTGCGGCAATCGCTCGTGACCACTTCGGAAAAGCTGCAGGTGTTATCGCTGCATGGTTGATCGCATTCATGCCAGCACACGTCACGCACTCGACCTGGGGATTGGCAGATCACGACTCATTCGTGATGTTGTTCATCGTGCTTGGATTTATGTTCTACTTGCGTGCGGTCAAGTATGCAGGTTCTGAACGCCTTGTTCGAACGACGTCGATTCGACCCTATGACATGCTTCGTGCCATGGGTGCAGTTGCTCAAGAGCGAAAGTATGCTATGTCAAACGCAGTTCTTGCAGGTGTCGCATTCGGTGCTGCAAGCCTTGGTTGGAAAGGGTTCGTTGTCGGACCTGCTATCCTTTTCTTGGCCTACGCTGCACAAGTTGCCCTCAACATGTTCCGACGTCGAGACTCGACGATTTTGAGCACATTGTTCCTGACCATGCTGCTAACCAATCTTTTGATTGCTCTGCCGTTCTATGCTCATCCACAAATGAACCTCATGTTGGATGGAAGCGGTTTACAACCGTTTCTCTTCATCTTGCTGTTCACCGTTGTTATGATGTACATCACAACCGGATTCCGTGACAAACCATGGCTCCTTGTTCTTGGAACACTGGCAGTAGGTGCTGCGGTTTTCCTCGGTACGCTTTGGGTTCTTCAGTACTTCAACATCAGTAATGCGTGGGATGTGTTGTTCACTGGTGGTGGTTACTTCACCAAGACCAAGATTTTCGGAACGGTTGCTGAAGCAAACGCTCCTGACCGTGGCTACATGTTTGCAAGCTTCGGTCCAATTGTCTTTGTCTTTGCACTCGTTGTAGGGCTCACCTCATTGTGGCGAACCTTCAGCAAGCGCAGTCAAATTTCACTTGTCTTTGCTGTTTGGATCTTTGCTGCTTCCTACATGTCTTGGACTGCTGCTCGTTTCCTCTTCAACGCAACACCTGTAGTTGCAGTGATGGGTGCGGCAGGAATTGTCGGATTCTGGAAGTGGGCTGATTGGGATGGCCTCGTTCGAAATTGGCGAAGAGCTGGTATCCGAACTCCATCAGAGCGAATTGCAGGTGCACGACGTGCAGTGTGGCGCACTCCTTCATTCTCAGCAGTTGTTCTGGTTCTCATTATGCTCTCTGGCCAGCAACTCACATACGGTCTTGACTCAGCCATGCCAAGCAATTCTCCAGCAGAAGGAGACTTGGATGAGTCGTTCTACTACACAATTCCAGACATTATGCGCTGGGATGGTCTTGGTGTCTCTATTCTAGACAGTCGTGACTACGAAGCCTTTGGCGGTCGTGCGTACATGGGATCGTTTGGAAGTGGTTTCAATGGCCAATACTGGAACGATGCCCATGAATGGCTGGCTCAACAAGACAAATATCACGAAGGCGTTGGTGACAAGGCTACGTGTGAAGAATACAACGGTATCTGGCTCAGCGATTCAGGTCTGTGTGAAATGAAGTTTGGTGACAAGCCTGCTTTCGTTTCATGGTGGGACTACGGATTCCAAGCTTTGAACACCGGTGAACACCCGTCTGTATCGGACAACTTCCAGACAGGTATTCCTGCGTCAGGTAACATGCTTCTTGCACGAAGTCAAACCGATTTGGTCGCTATGTTCATTCAACACCTTGCCGTTGCTGATATTACTTACAATGTTGGCAAGACCGGTGAAAAGTCGTTCACTCCAGCCTTTGAAGCAACACTCAAGCGAGAACTGAACAACGCTGAACAATTTGCTGAACTTGAACTCATCATGATTCAAGACGGAAAAGATGTTGAAGAAATGGCCGAAATTCTTGTTGATCACTCGTTTGAAGTCTTCAAGAACAAAGGTGATGCTTACATGAGCCGAGGGTATCCATTGGATGCCAATGGTATTCCCGATGAGTCTCTCGGACTTCATTACCGTGTTTGGGCTGATGGAGAACTGATTCCTTGTGAAAATCCAAGCGCAGAGTTCTGTTCGAACGGAGATTACGTTTCCGAGGATTCAGCAAACAGCACGTTCCGAAACAACGCTGATGTGAGTTCCTCTGAGTCTTCAGAAGTAACACACTACACCTTCGGAGACTATTGGTACACCGCTGATCTTGTCGAAGAGTATGATTCTGTTTCGACCAGTATCCACCGACAGAATGCTCACATTGCGCTTGTCGTTCAACTCTTGACAAATGGCCTCTCTGATGAACAAGTTGTCGATCTCTATCATGAAATCATTGAACTTGAGGACATCTATGAGGTTCAAGATTACAACGGCGCACCTGGTGAAACCATCGAACGTGACCACGAAATTCGATACTTTGCTATCGACGACAAACTCTACCCACGTGCCGGACGTTACAACTCTGAAGCCGGCTACAACGGTGGACGACCGCTCGGAATCTTCGGTGCTCCAACCATTCTTTCCGGTCAAGATTTCAACACCTTCACAAACGAAGTCTACGAAACCAAGCGTGGTGACCAACCTGTTCGTGAGATGGATCGAGAAGCCGTCGATGAGGCCATGCTCAAAGATATCTTGGATCAACAATCTGGGGCCGATATTGAACCACTGACTGTTCAAGACATTCGCGTGGATCACCTCCCCGAATTCTTTGATACCATGCTCGCTCGTTCATACGTAGGTTACGGGGCATCAACGCTTGGCGCTGACGCTGGTTCAACCAACCCTCAACCACGTCAACAATTGAGTGAAAGCTCTCGAGGAACGTCTTTCTTGCAACAAGCATATCCTATGCCGGGTGCAATGATGAACCACTTTGTTATCGCAAACTGGTACGACCCTGAAACACCAGCCATCCTTGCGAATGCCAATGTCAAGGTCATGAAGTACTATTCAGGTGCTGAAATTTCCGGCACGGTCATGACAGCGGACGATGGATTTGGCTTACCAAACGCTCGAGTTCTGATCGAGCGAGATGCGTTCTCTGGCGAAGATGCTGAAGACCTCGACGAAGACACATACTGGATTCCAATCGGTGTAACTGATGCTGATGAGAATGGAGATTGGAGCTTCCTTGCACCTGCAGGAAAGATCCGTGTGTCTGCATTTGCGGGCGTTTACGATGATACCTTCACGATTCAAGATATCCAAAGCGGTGAATACGCAAACGGATTCGGCGATGTTCTTACTGAAACAAACGATGACCGTGAAGTCTACGCTATCACTGCCGTTCTTGGAGAAGTAGCCAACATGACGTGGTTGGGAGAAACCATGATCAACGTCACAGGGGCTCAAGCAGACCGCCATCCGGATGCTCCTGCAACAGCGGACATGGACATTGAAGTTCAGAGCAGTGGTGTCTCAGGAACAGTCGCTTGGTCTGGATATGGTGAGTTCGACGGTGAACCGCTTGTCGAAACGGAATTCATTCTCCGAAACATTTGGGAAATGACCGAGAATTACACCTTCATGACAACCAACGGTTCCTTTGACACGGATGAAACACGTGTCTTGCAAGGAACAGGTGAAGTCACCTTCTCTGATGTTGGTACATTCACAAGCGAAGGTGTTGCCCTTGCTTACGACTTTACAGGTAACTTCACCCGAGAGATTTCCGACCAACGCGTTTTCTCAGGAAACGGAACTTGGATTGGAAAGGGTACCATGGAAGCAACATGGATTCAACATGACAACGCTTCGCTCGATTGTGCAGAGAACGATACAATGCCAGAGAATGCTACATTGTGTTTGATCTCCGAAGGTGTTGACTTCTCAACCTACCTCTTGGAAGGAGAAGTACTCGCCAACGGTCGTTTGACCTCCGATGGTGTAAGTACACTCATGAAGGAGCTTGATGGTGAGACCTTTGAAGGTACAGGTATCTTCGAAGGTGTTGGAACACTCAACGGTACTGGATTGTTCATTGGTCCAGGAACCTTCAGTGGTGACATCGTCAACCCGGGTTCCTTCTACCAGACTGGTTTGATTCCAGGTGTTTACAACATGATTGCATTGATGCCAAACGGTCGCGAAATCCTGCTACCTGATCCAGTCGAAGTCGGCATTGAACCGAGCTATGATCTATCCATGACCGTACCAGCCTCTCTCTTTGCCGATCAGTTGACCACCATGTCTGGTGAAGCCATTCCAAATCAAGAAGTACAACTCATTGATGTTGAACTTGGTGAGAATGAAATGATCACCATCATGTCAGATGAAGAAGGAAATGTAACGTATGGGCCAATTACTGCTGGCGAGTACTATGTACGAGTTGACATTGATAGCGATGGTTTCTACGAACTGAACCAAAGCCTACTTGTTTACGACGAACCAATGAACTTTACGTTTGATATTGGAGTACCAGAAATGTACGACTTGACGATTACGCTCAACGGACCTGCTGGATTCGATGTCGCAGGTCGTGAAGTGAACTTCACTGACCCGCTTGGCCTCCTTCCTCTCGAGGTTGTATCCGATGAGAACGGCGTTGTCTACGTCGAACTCCCAGTCGGAGAGTGGTCTGTTAGCGATAACAACGACGAAGAATACATCTTGATTGAAGAGATTAATGTCGAAGATTCAGATTTGACGTTCGACTTCACGTATTCAACATCAGTATGGGTCAATGGTTCAATCGATGCTCCAAACATTGCTGGATTCACCTACGAGGAGTGGCTTGCGCTCCCAGATGATGCAAAGTTGTACGAAAACGCAAGTTCCGTGCCGGTAACATTCCACGGCAATGACTTGGAATTCACTGCGGTCACCAATCAATTCGGTGAGTTCAGTCAACGCTTGCCAGCGGGTATGACGTTCAATCTCAATGCCCAAAGTTCAGTCTCGAATTTCGCAGTTGGATCTCTTGTGACCGTAACTGAAGGCATGGACGCGCTTGATGCACTCATTCTCGAGCCAACCGTTGATGTTGTGGGATCGGTTTTCCTCTTCAACAATGAAACCAACTGGAATCAGGATATTCCAAATTACGAACCAGTTGAAATTCATGCTACTGGAGAAGATGGTGTTGTTTGGACGACCTTGACCGATGAGGCTGGATTGTTCAACATGCAAGTCCTCAACGGAACGTGGACGTTCAGTATCCCTGCTTCAGAATACAATGCAAACGAAATCTCAGATTATATTGTTAACGTTCAGGAAGGAATGAACCCAGAACCTGTTGGATTGATTGCCAATCCTGCGAACAGTACTGTCACACTCAATGTCTTCACAGATTTGGGTGACGGTGTCTTCGAAAACGGAACAGCAATTCGCCCTGACATTCAACTCATACCAGTTTCCGAAGTAGGGCAGCAAGTCAACATCACATCAACGGATTACACCGAAGATGGAAGAGTTGACGTTGTTCTCAGTCCTGGTATCTATGCCATATCAACGAATGATTTACCCGCTTCTGACGAGAATGCCTCCGATGCGAGCCTTGAGATCAATGGCGTATTGGACATCATTCCTATCGGTCTGACCGGTCCTGAAGAGGCCGTTCTGATTCCAATCGTTGATGCTTGGAGAATGAATGGAACAATCACATGGGCAAACGGTACTGCCATGGAGGAGAATTTCTTGCTCTCAACACCAGATGGCTCAGACTATGTCCCAATCTCGGTCGATGAGAATGGAACGTTTGCAACCTATGTCGAAAGCGGTGATTACATCGTTGTTGTTGCGCCAATGCTCAATGGCGATGGTGTAACTGAATCGCTACGAATGCCAATCACAATTGACAGCGATTCAAGTGTGCGTACTGATCTGTCACTCGCCCTCGTTGAGGCTGTTGAAGTATCATTAACCTTGAAAGAGGCAGGAACAGAATCAGAACTCGTCGGAAAGAAGGTCGTACTTGTCAGCCATGATGGATTTGGAAACATTACCATGAACCCATCCGATGCGGACGGCAATGCCACGCAACTCCTGATGCCAGGAACGTGGAGTTTGTACATGAATGAATCAGCAGCTCAGCGTTATTGGACAATGGATACTTCAAGTGCTCCAGTTCTCATCGATGTCAATACATCGTTGGGTGAAGTCTACGCTGCATTGGAAGTCGAGATCGGTGGTAAGGCCTATTGGGATACTGATGAGGACGACATTGCTGATGGCAACGAAGGTGTCGAAGGTGCTGATGTAACCATTCAAGGTGGTAGCATTGATACAGTCGTCACCACAGATGCTGAAGGTGTATGGCGAATCTATGTACCAATTCTTGAGGACTACACAGTAACAGTGGCTAAGGATGGATTCGGAGTTGTTTCTTACGATGACAACAATACTGGAACCTATGTCGTTGACAATGAACCTCTCTCTCAAGACATTGAAATGTCGGCAGCTGAAGTAACGGTAAGCGGTTCAATCACTGATGTTCTGGACGCATCGCGACTTGATGGAGCATCCATCACCATGTACGGAACCTCCGAGAATCAACAGGATTCCGTTGATGTTGTTGGTATCTTTGATGGTGAAACATTGTCGTTCACGGCAGTTGTTGAGCCAGGTCAGTGGGTTGTTGTGGTCTATGAAGAAGACGCTCCATTCAACGGTGGTGGTGTAGCAGTTGGACTGATGGACGCCGAAGTTCAAAATGGCGGTACAATCGAACTCGTTATGAGCAAGGGTGGATGGGTTGATCTTTCAACCGAGTTCACCTCATTCAACTTGCAAACGTTCAACGCCGGAACAGAGAATGCTTCATCGCCTGTCAATGATGTTGTCGAAGTTGAAGTTGATCTTGGAGATGGTCGAACATGGTCTCTACCACTCGACTCAGATGGTACGCTCGAAGTACTCCTGCCTGCGGATTCAGCGACCTTTAACTCTGAATTCTCAACCACGCAGCGTGACCTTGTCATGAATTACACAGCAGGTGTATCGATTGACAACGGTGATGAGGGTCGTGCTGCAGTCATGCTTTCATACAACCGAAAGACCAACAGCGATCTGCTTCTCACGGTCAACGCCGTAACTGGTGCTACCGTCCTCGGAGACGAGAACCGTGATTTGTTGGCAATTGTGAATGCAAGTGATGATGCAAACTACACAATGATTGAATTTGATGTGCTAGCACAATATGAGGGTACTGAAATCTCCGATCCGTTTGAAGTAACCGGTACTGTCACTGTTTCGCCTGACCAAGACGATTGGACTGTTGAATTCTACAATGGTACCGATTGGGTCAGTACATCCACTGTTCAACTTGGAATCGGCGATGTTGCTGAGAATGCAACGCTTGATGCAACACTCCGTGCACGAATCATTCTCCCATCTGTTGAAACTGCTTGGTGGCTCGAAAACGGACACGATGTGAACATTCGATTCTCGGCAGACAGTGGAGACATGACTGAAGTGTCAATCAACATCGAAGTTCCACAGACCTATGGCTTCAACGTCACTGATGTTTCTTCAACAGTGGGTGTCGCACCCGGAGGCAGCACAACTGCAACGATGACCATCAACAACAATGGTAACGGTGACGATTCCTTCACCTACGAAGTGTTGGATAACCTACCAGATGGATGGATTATCAGCCCAATGAACGGTGTAACCACGATTGCAAAGGAGAACATGCGTGACCTTGCGTTTGCTGTTACATCTTCATCGACATTCAACGATGGACAAGTCACCGTTACGGTTCGTATTACCAGTGAGGATGGAGTGACAACCGATGACGTGGAAATCGTTGTCGAATCGGCACGAATTGCATTGAGCTGGGATGAGGACTTGTCAACATCTCGAAGCAATGGATTTGCAGATGTTGATCCGAACACTGTCGTAATCGTCATCCAAAACACCGGTCTGCGACCTGCACAGCAAGTTACCGTCTTCCTCGACAGTAGCGGTATGTCTGAGATGAACATGACACTCAGTGTTCCTGCCGACGGTTCAACTGACTTCGAATTCGTTCTACCGAAGGCAAGTCAGGGAATCACACGATACGATGTTCGTGCTGTAGTTCTCGGTGATGATGCAAATTACACAACGAGCACCGTCGATGGTGATTTCGGTATCGAGTATCTTGTTCAAGGATCCGATGATTCATCGAATCCAATTGTGATTGTTGCCATTATTGCGTTGATTTTCATTATCTTGTACTTCGGATTCAAGGCGTCTGCACGAGCCCGTGGCTCAGGCAGCCGATTCTGATTTGTCAGAAGACAAGACTTGATACGCTGGCTCCACCCCTTTTGGAGGGAGAGGCATGGACGAACTACGTGGGGTTGAATTGCTTCCTGAACCAGGGGAGCCAAAGATTCTCTCGGCAGTGGATCCTTCAACCGCTGGACATGAAGGCCAGTGGAGGGCGGAAGTAACGGGTTGGGCTCCAGTGGTTCCAGATACGCTTCCGTATCGTCCAAGGCGCATCTTTTCACTTGCTTCTGGTGTCATCATCGCCCTGTTCATGGGGCTTATCGTTGTCTTGTGGCAGTCGGATCTTCTCTTGTTGCGACTTCCCCCTCCAACTTCGGAATGGGCATTTGAAGATACGGAGATACGAGCGTTGCAAGAGGACGGCCTGAGCGGAGAGGGTGTACGAATTTGCATGGTGGATACTGGGATTTCGCTGACACATAATTCACTTGAAAATACGGACGTGGTGTTCAAAGATTTTGTTGGTAATGCTCAGACACCCACGGATTATGGCTCCATTGCTCACGGTACCTTGATGGCAGGTCTCCTCCTTTCGAACGACTTCCAAACCGGCATTGCTCCAAACGCCACCCTTGGAATGGCTGCTGCTCTAAGTGCCAATGGAGACAACAACACAGGTTCTGAATCACGCGTTGCAGATGCGATACGATGGTGTATTTTTGACTTTGAGGCAGATATTATTTCTCTCTCGCTAGGTGGTGAACAAGACCAATCAGCATCACGAGAAGGTCCTGCAGTATCGGCCACTCGACAAGCCATCGATGCAGGAATCTATGTTGTGGCAGCCGCCGGAAACGATGGTGGTGCAGGCGATGATGGATTCGTGAGTGCTCCTGGGAACGTCAATCTCGTCATCACAGTGGGGGCATCAGATCGTTATGGAGATGCATGGAGTCAATCTTCGATGGGCGAATCCTTGGATTCCGATGGCAACGCCAGAGTCTATCCGCATCAAAAGCCAGAACTGACTGCACCTGGAGTCAACATCCTCTCGACTGGTAAAGACAATCAATGGTACACCTCGAGTGGTACTTCAGATGCGACTGTTTTCGTTGCTGGCGCTTTAGCTCTGATTCTTGAAGCATATCCTGATTTGAAGCCCAACTCCGAATCGACAACTGCATGTATTGAACTCGTCAAGAGAGCATTGGCAGATTCCATGAACTCAAATTTGCAGCACGATACGACCCAAGGGTATGGGCAATTGAATGCAAAAGCATGGCTCAATCAGTTCACTGGAAGCATAAATTGCTGAATGAGCAGACGACTTCGAGTGATATTTTTTAGATTATTATGATATTCTTACGGGCCAAAATCTGATATTTTTAAATCATTTTGATATTCTTAACGGTGTCAATTGGGGCGCAGTATTATATTTGTTCAATGATTGCAACCAATTAGAGGAATAAACATGCAAATTGCAAATGTTGGAAAAAGTGTTGGACTTGTAGGATTGCTCCTAACATCATTGATGATTGGGTTGGTGACAGTACCTACTGCAAGCGCAATCAATGAAACTGCTTCAGGTACAATCGTTACGACCGAAACATGGAGTGGAACGCACACCTTGACTGGGGACGTGACCGTTGCTGAAGGTGCCAAGCTTGTCATCAACGCTGGTACGACAATCAACATTCCTGCAGGTGTTTACATCGATGTTGAGGGTGCTATCTGCGCCGGATCTGCTGCGTGTGGAGCCTCGCAAGGAAGTGCATCATCGCAGGTTCGTTTCGAATGGGCTACACCCTCGGATTATTCCGTTGCTGGTCGGTGCTACCAACAAGGAAACCAACTCTTGACAAACTCTGATGCAGCATGTGGTTCTGGTGTCATTATTCGAAGCACGATCAATCAGGCATCAACTGGAATGTCCTACGTATCATTCAACAACGCCTATGGGTATCCAATCTACGTCCAGACGCTACAGGCTGTCCAGTATGGAACCTTGGTGTTTGACGGATCTTCTGCAAACATGGACAACCTAGCATTCTCGAACATCAATACCTCTAACGTCATTGCGCTCGATTTCGCTGCTCCGACAATCCGTGACTCAACGTTCACTCTGGGAGATGACGGCCGTGGATACGACGCAGCAGCAGTACGTGCTTACGAGGCTGGAGCAGGAATCCTCTCTGCTTTGACCATCACAGGTTCAACCTTCACTGGCAACACACAAGCACAGTGTGGAACCCAAGGTGGTGGACGTGTACTCATTTACGCAGAAGCATCCTATGTGACAATGGACAACCTTGACATCAAGGATAACGCATACGGTGTTTTCTTCAAAGGTTCATCGGGTTCACTGGGCAACAGTACCTTTGATGTTCTCTGTAACGCCATCGACACAAATTCCTACAAATCGACAGGTAATTTTGCACACACGCTCTACATTGACAACAACGTCATCACAACAGGCGAAGGTGCGGGTATTACCGCTTACGATGGTGCCATTGTCTCTGCAACCTCCAACACTATTTCAGGTGCCTCCGGCGGTTCAGGTTTTGGTATTCGTGACTCAACGGTCATGGCACACCGTAACACGGTCGGCCCGATAACAGGTTTCAACGGATTTTGGATCTATGGCCAATCCGATGTCGTGATTGAAAACAACACCGTTCAAGACACAGCAAAAGAGCCGATTCAGATCGGAGAATACCATTACCGTGATCAAGGTAGTAACTACCCAGGACCATCTCCAAACCGAGCCTATGTGGCCAACAACATCATCTCGAACAACTCCGGAACGTGCAATTCTCTTTGGATGTACGGTGGTGATTTCCTTTGTCCAGCAATTCACGTGTTTACATCGTCTGCAACCATCGTTGACAACACCATCACCAACAATGCTGGCGACGGACTGCGAATCAAGGGTTCAATTGTAAACGTACAACGCAATTCCATCGAAGCAGGGCAGTTTGCAGCCAACATTTCTCACTTTGACAACCAATACGGACAGAAGTACGGATCAATCGGCTACTTCTCCGAAAACACTTGGACAAACGCAACACAAATCTACAACATCACTGAATCTCGAGTAACGGTTCAATCCGAATACATCCCAGATGCTGGTGGCGAGTACACCTTCCCTGTCATGTTGCAGTGGCTCGGTGCGGAGTGCCCGTATGTGCAGTCCGAGTGTTTGTTGCTCCCTGACACTGCAGCAGTACCTCCTCGCGACATGCCTCTTGCCATCGAACTCATCAACAACTCGACGGTCTTCTCGTTTGCAGATTTGCAGAACTTCGATGCTTCGAAGGTTCACGTCCAAAACCAAAACTCGGCTTGGGGTTCACAAGTACGCCAAGGTGAGCTTGTTCGCTACCAAGTTAAGGCCAAGAACAGCAATGTTGCAGGTGCGACCGTTATCATCAAGGATGCTACAGGTCTACCGCTCTACGAACTTACAACAGATAGTTTCGGATTCACGCAACAAGTTTCTCTGCCTTCTGATTTCTTGCTTGATCGAAACTGGAACCACCTCGTTGGTGAAACTGCGGTTACCGTGCCAGGTACTGATCCAAGCAATCCAGAAGTTCTCGACGAGGATACCTGTTCAGATGGTTACGACAACGATGGAGATACCTTCGTCGATGCCGATGACCCAGACTGTGCAAACGGTCGAGAATTACCGTTCTACATTGTTGAAGCATACAAATTTGGTAAGGGCAAGAAGGATTTCGATTTCGTTCTAAGTGGTTCCATCGACGATGTGATCAGCCTCGACAATGTGCGACCAAGTGTCACTGTTGAACAATACGACGGTGATTCTTTCGCTATCAACGCCGTCATTACAGGAACGGCTTGGGATGGACAATCGGGTCCATATCCACTCGATGTCATCGCTTACGATCGACAATTCGGTTTGATTGAACGTGTTGAGATTCAACCTCCAGGCAGCACCGATTGGTACTATGCCGTCGATACCTCTGGAGCGAATGGCGAATTGACTAAGGAAAACCATCCATTCAAGACATGGTCGTTTGATTGGGATCTTTCAGCTCATCCAGATGGAGAGAGCGATGTTATCTTCCGAATCCGCTCCTATGACGGATTGGATTATTCGCCAATCGAAGTTCGTAAGTTCAAGTTGAACCTCGTTCCACCAACGCTCTACCTCAACGAACCATTGGATGGATCAACGCATTCCAACGGTAAGATTCTCTTTACCGGTACTGCATCCGATCCATATTCCGGTACGTGGGGCTCAGACATCCAAGACATCTGGTTTGACGTCTCTGGACCGAATGGTTACGCCTCTCACTTTGCCATCGATGGTTCTGTTGCGTGGGCCTATGAGTGGAATTTCGAAGAACTCGAAACTGGTGAATACACGTTCGAAGTTTGGGCAAGTGACAGTGATTTCTGTGATGATGTCCAAGGAAACTGTGTGATTTCGACACGAACCGTGATGGTTCTCAACGATAACATCATTCCAATTGTCGATCTTCTCGAACCGGATGGTACTCAACCCGTTCGAGCGGAAGCAACCACGACCCTTGTTGGCTTTGCAAGCGATGGTGCAGATGGTACGATTACACGTGTTGAAATCGAAATTCTCGACCTTGCAAGTGGTTTGATTCTCTCGGATGGTCCAGGGCCAGTTACGACGTTCCAACAAACTGGGCCAGGTTACTCATGGTCTGCAGTTTGGGATACAAGCAACCTCATTCACGAGCGTCAGTATGAAATTCGTGTTAAGGCGTACGACGGTGAGGACTACTCGGTTGAGGATGTTGTTCGCATTACTATCTCCAAGCCGAGTGATGCAAACAACATACCTCCGCAATTCAACTCAACAAACTGGCCGAACCAGTTGACGATTTTCTGTGTCGTTGGTTCAACGTCTGAAAACCAATGCGGTGGAGGAGCAGCTCTCGATTTGAAGCAATACTTCAGTGATCCTGATTCCTCGTTTGGTTCATTGAGCATTGATTTCCTTGATGACCAAACCGATCCGACTGATGACACCCATCCTTACTTCATCACCATTGATAGCGAAGGATTCGCTCGATACGATCCTGCAATTTCGCAATCAAACGAGGACATTTCTTCGTGGACGATTGAAAACGTTCGATTTGTTGTTCGGGACACGTTCGATGAATCAGCGGTATCTCGAGATGTCACCTTCTTTGTTCAAGCCATTGAATTTGACGTAACCCGCGAAGATCCAGGCGAAGCAGTAACAGCCACAAATCCTGCAACGTTCAGTGGAACTGGATTGCCAGGTGCTCGTATCGAAGCTCGTTCCGTAGCATCTGAATCGCTCATCAAGACCGTTGTCGTTGGTGAGACTGGTGCTTGGACGATGGAACTCAGCCTTCAGGACATGAACGATGCGTCAAACAACCTCAAGTTCTTGATGGATGGACAAACGTTTGGCGGAAGTTCAGAACCAGCATCGTTCAAAGTTTCAGTTGGCGAGGAAGACAGTGGTTCGAATCTCTTCTTGATTGTCGGCATCATCGTCGGTGCATTGATTTTGCTCGGAGGAATTGGTTACTTCTTCATCGAATTCGAGGATATCGAAGAGGGAGGACTTGCAACCTTGGAGAGTGCTGAAGAAGAAGTTGATCCGTATGCTTGGGGTAAGAAGGACGTTGTAGAAATCCCTGAACAGCAACCGGCTCCAGTTCCAGTACAGGCTGTTCAGCCACAAGCCTCTGCACAGCATCCAGGCTGGCTCTGGGATCAGGACTCCAACCAATGGGTTCCCGATCCAAACTATCGACCACCAAACCAATAGGCAGGCGTGATTGAATGATTGCCAAACCTGGCGTGCAGGAGAAAGTGCTGTTGCATCTTCTTGACTATGCTGATTTCAAAGAGAAGGTGGAAGTTCCATTCGCTCTATCGCAGATGGGTATAGCTAACGCTGTAGCGATTGCACGATCAAACGTCCCCCGAGCAATCTCTGGACTCAGAGACCAAGGTTTGCTTGTTGAACGCCAAGCGCACGTGCAAGGAGTCAGTCGAAAACGTAAGGCCTACTTTCTAACAGATGCAGGCGTCATTGCATCTGAGGAGACGTGGGCTCGTTTACGTGAATTCCAATTCCGTTGCATCAACTTGGAGGGTGAATCCATCTCAACCTCCTTAGGCGCTTCCCACGAAGTGTTACCATTCGCTATGCGACCAGTCGATATCATCCGTTACCTTGATGATAATCTCATTCTTGATGCACGATCTCTCTCGGAAGATCTCATCGAGCGTGACCTCTCGAAGCAAGTTGAGAAACAACTTGTCACTTCACTCGGTGACCTTCCAAGATTAAGGCACTTTTTCGGTCGAGAACAAGAACTCGACAACATGGTCAATCTTCTCGATGCACGAGCGACGACATTGATGGTTCCAGGAATTGCTGGAATTGGCAAAACCACCATTGCTGCAAAACTCATTGAGCGATTCATGCATCGCAGGAACCTCTTGTACCACCGTTGTCAGGATTGGGAAGGTTCTCGTGCCTTGTTTGAATCCTTGGCTGAATGGTTGTTAAACATCGGAGACTCCTCATTTGCTGATTACTTAGCCGCAACACCTGTTCCTAAACCAGACGATGCGGCTCGGATTTTGATCGATTCACTCGAAAACACGCCCACACTCATCGTCATTGATGACTTCCACAAAGTATCGGACGCAATTCTTTTCCAAACGATTCAGTCAATGACAATTGGACTCTTGGGAAGTGAAGAGTCCATTGGGTTGGTGATCTTCTCACGTTCGTTCAAGCCCGTTGTTCCGACGAAAGATGCTGAAGGTCGAATTACAAGTTTGGTTCTTCCACTGGATGGTCTTGATTCTGATTCTGCCAGAAATCTCTTGACAGGATTTGAGGACCTATCGACCGAGCAATGGCTTCACATCCATGGATTGTCACGAGGCCATCCGCTCGTCCTCGAATTGATCAATCGGGGTGCATCAGCAGGTGCTTTCCACGATACACTCGAACACTATGTCACCAAGGAGATTTTCTCAAAACTTTCCGCGGAACAGAAACGTGTTCTCACTGTTCTCTCAATCTTTAGAGAAGCCGTTGCTCTTGATGCTTTATTGGCTCACGATCTGGATGTTGATGTCCTGGGTAGTTTGGTTGAACAAGGACTTGCACGTCAAGTTGACACGGATGTTTACGATGTTCACGATTTGATTCGAGAATTCTTGGTTCGTAGTATCGATGTACAAACAAAACAATCCGTTCACAGTACCTGTGCAACGTATTACAGCAAATTGAGCAAGTCATCGGAAACAACATTGGAACAAATTTACCATGAACTCGCTTCGGAACACGAACAAGAAGCCATCGAGAAGATTGTTGAATTTGGCCGAGAACTTGTTTCGCAAGGTCACCTTGAGTTGCTGAATCTTATCGAGAGTGTCAATACTGAACGATTGCAACCGTCTTTGATGGCTCCAATGATGCAACTCCAAGGTGATATTCTCCTGATGCTCGGCCGATTTGAGCAAGCATCATCCATTTTCGAGACAGCCAGTGAGGCTGCCAAAGAGGCAAATCTTCCTGTCGTGTATTCAGAAATTCTTGGTTCTCAAGCAGACATTGCGATGAAACAAGGCCAAACCGACAAAGCCCTTGCCGCTCACAAAGAAGCCCTTCAAGTTCAAGTCGATCTCGGTGACGCAGAAGGGGCAGCTCGTACCTACAACAACATGGGTTACTTGTACCGAAGGAAAAACGATCGAGGCAAGGCTTTGGAAGCGTATTCTGAGGTTGAAGCAATCATCAGTAACGACGAATCACTGCTAGGTGCCCAAATCATTCTAGGACGTGCACTATTGGATCTTGGTGAAGTAGAGCGAGCAAGAAAACATGCATTCGAGGCATTTGAGCGAACGGACAAAGCCGATGATCTTCTTGCTCATGCTCGTGCTCAAGCCTTACTTGGCCGATATCATGCGAAGATGAACGATGCGGAAACATCGATGCATCACTACACTGAGTCGTTGAACATCATGTCCGATGTCGGTGATCCTGTATCGATGGTTGAGTTGATGATTCTTCTTGGCGAAGTTCTTGAGGATAGTGGCCGAAGTGAAGAAGCCATCGAACGTTATCGTGAAGCGCTCATCATTGCGGAAGCCAACGACTTGCGGATGCAAATTGGTGAATTACTCTCAAAACTTGGTGGAGTTGCTCCAGATCGACAACGACGAATGGAATACTTGCAACGAGCCTTAGCCGTGTTCAGGGAATTAGGTGCACGTACTCGAATGCGAGAAGTACAATCACAAGTTCACTCAGCCATCATGGGACGTTAGAACATCGGCCGATCAAGTTCGATGGATATCACTCCATTGTGATACACAACCCAAATGGCTTCAACACCAGCAAGGTCAATGATTCCTGTGTGCGGTGCGGATGCGGTTCCTGAGAGCGAGCGCTCAGCATCCAATTTTCCTTGTGCATCATGAAGAATCAACTTCGTATCGGTTAACTCCAAAGAAAACTGTGACTCGTCAGCCTCAGTCGAACGCCAGTAAACACGTTCAGCATAGGACGAGTTCTCAATTCGACTGGCCGTATCGGTACGTTCGACGGCTGAAGCCAAATCATTCATGTTGGCATCGATTGCCTCTTCGTTCCATCGTTCACGCGTTGCGGTTTCAATCTCATAGATCCATAAACTGAACATGGTCAAGAGTAAAACTCCGAGCAAGAACGTGAAGACATACCCAAGTTCGGTCGCAGCGGCTTCACGGTTTCTCTGCAGAGACGAAGTGTTCATGCAATCACCTCTGAAACGTGTGCATCAAGACTTGAAATCTGTAAGGAGAATTGAATCGGTTGTCCTGCCGTATGCCACACGGATTCCATTGTTCCAAAGCCAGGGTCAGGAACCCATCCAACGTAATCCGTAAGTAAATCGAGACGACCAGGGTAGATTGTCCAATCCTCGCTTGCCTCTAATCCTTGGGTCGACGACGATGCAATTGCTCCTCCATATGGATCAGCCCAACCACGGCGAACCTCGTAGGCTACGTCGCTTGCGAGTGAAGTTCGCTTGGTTAAGGTAACTTCCATCGAGAGGACACCTCCACCTACTGCTGAATCACTGGTTGGGTGAAGGGCAGGAATGGTTGCAGCAAAGCGAGGTCCAGGGCCGCCTCGGTCTGCGGGTGGGACAATAACTGTCGGCTTGTATTCGGGATGGTTTGTGAGGACAGCACCTCCGCTCATGGCTACTTCCATACCTGTTACAGACGAATCAAATTCGTACACAAATCGAGAGATTTGCATGACCCAAGCACTTCCAATCGGTGTATATGGTTCTTCGACGATGAGTCCATACAGTTCAATGTGGAGGCTTGCTGGAAAAGCTCCAGTCTTCCATGCTTCCTGCAGATCGACTATACTTCGTCCACCCATGCTGTTCCATGGCATGGATAAATCAACCCAACCTGAAGCAGTGACATCGATAGCAACACAGCGTCTCGCTCCTTGATGGAGAGCATCGTGAAGTCCAATCGAACCATGCTCAGCTAAAGCGTAGATGCCATGGCCTTCAATGGTCTCAATTGCAATTTCTTCATTCGAAACAGGAAGAACCAACGAATCTCCGTAGTTGAGTATCGTTTCATTCTCTGAGAGTGTAGAGACGTTGAGAGCGGATTGTTCACCGTTCGTGCGTACTTCAAGATTGTAGGCATTTGAATTGTTCATGTGCATATGCAACCCAGATTCCATTCCTGTATCGATGGCACCGATTTCATAGACGCCGGATGGTGTTGCACTGTCGCTCCATACGACAGAGACGGGAAGGTCGCTGTGCAACATGCTCGCTCCGTCGAGACCGGCTGGAGGCCAAGGAATACTGTAAGCGCTCAATTCATCCACCGTCACGCCCGAGCCTCTCCACGTCACAGTTGCAGCGTCTTCATTTGGATTTGCGAGGTGAAGATAACCTTCCTGAGTTGGTGGGATAAACATCGTGCCGTGGATTGAACCGGTCAGGCTTTTCCAGGTAGTCGAACCCTCTGACCCAATGGAGAGCATGAGTTGTGCATCGGTTGTTGTCGTAATGTGGATGACCTGTGCCCTGTCAAGCGTCATCGTCTTGCTCCAACTGGTTCGGACATTGATGAGGTCGGATGCTAGAGCGACTTCTGTGAAATCACCAAACGCTCCGTTGCCATGAACCATCATGAGATCTTCTGCGACAATGTTCAACTGGATGGTTCCCGAAGGCAACGGTAATGCCCACGACCGCCCAAGTCCGTTTGCGTTTGCATCGGTTGCACGAACCTCTGTCGTTCCCTGACCATCACGCATCCAATAGACCACAAGTTCTTGAGACGATTCAATCGTCCAATCTGCATCATCAAAGACCCACTCCTGAACATCATCAACGAACAATTCAGCTGATTCCACAAAAACACCATTGCGCAAAACATCCACGTTGATTGGACCGAGTGGGAAACTCAGTCCAGGTTTGGTTGTGAGAATGACACTCTCTGCCCACTGAGGCGCAGAATAGTGATACGGTCTGTCTGGTCCAAGCCTCAAATCTGAGAAACAGGCTGTCGAGGTGGTCGATTCAGGGTGTTTGATTTTGAGCATATCATCAAAATCCAATACGTCACGAATTCTGAAGGAATGATCGTCCTGCCATGTGGACGAATACCACATGCCGCTTCGCATTGTGTCCCATGAGAGCGAACCATCGACAGGAACAAATTCCTGTGTGACCACATCACCAGGCATTCCTTGTTCGGAGAGTGTCCTTGTCTGTTGGTTGAATTGCGTCATTTGAGCCGACATGTCATGGCGCTCAACGCTACCCTCTAACTCTTCGATAACAGGAATCATTGTCAGCATCATCAAACTGATGATTGAAATGACGCCGCCAAACAGAAGAACAGTGGCAATGGCTGCAGAAACCGCCTCATCATTGCGATGCAGTTCCATCATGCATTCACCGCCAGTCGACGCACATCGATTTCAAGGTACAGTGGTTGATCCTGTGTTTCAACAGTCAAACCATCGCTACCACTTGCACGCTGGTACGGCGTTATGCCAACGAATTCACCAAGTGTTCCAGCAGCTCGATTGATGGTGTACTCGTTCAACCAAATCTCATGGTACTGAGGATCGATGACGGAATGCAGCGTGTTCGTAACCTTGATTTGAAGGTTGTACGATTCACCAGTGAACAACTGAATCGGGCCAAGTGATTCAACTTTGAACCCTACATTTGGTCCGTTCCCAAGAGCACTCTCCAATCGAATATCGGTGAGAACAATCGACAGTCGTGTTGAACCATCGACAAGTGTGTCAAGCCTCAAGCGTGGTGCTTCTTCAATCGCCCATGAAGTCGTAGGATCTCTTGAGATTCGTGCATCATTGATCAAGGCGATTTGATTCATTCCTCCATCGATGGCAGTGTTGATGCTTAGTCCCGATAGTACAAACCGAGACCATCGATGGACATGCTCCCCTCCAGCATTGTAAAAATCGATGATAAGGAAGGTCTCACTGTTCTGATTGTGATTCAACGTCGTCCATTCAAACGATGGCGTCACTGAAAATTCTGACGTATTTTGTGCTGTTTGGACAACGACCATAGTGACCGTTTCATTCAAGGCTAAAAATTCAAATGAACTTGCGTTCAATTCGTTAACATCAACCACCTCAAGCGGTGTTAAATCGGATGCTATAACCCATTCTTCAACAAGATTCGCAGGGTTGATGGAAGAGGATTTCAGTGAGAGTGCTTGCCGTGTTCCCGTTCCGTAAGGGGCATCGCCAACGACGTCAATCCGATCCTCGACTCGATCGGCAATGTTGCTTGCACTGTTCCAATTTGTGTTGTCGTGGAAGGCAACAAGGTAGGGATTAAGGAAAATCCAAACACCGCCCATGATGGTAATCACCATAGCTAGCATCATGATGACGCCGAGGATTTCACTCACTGCATCATCATCTTCTTCAGTGGTTCGACGACGCATCTTGACCTCCCCTTGTTTAACGTAGTTGTTCGACTGCATTTAGGCATTGACCTACACATCGTTGTTTCAAGGTAATTTTCTCTGAATGCGTTGAATAGCGTTTGTTGCGAATCCATCGCCATCACGACGACCGATGAAGTGGGAAAATTGCGGTCCGTCTTGCATGGAGATGTTGATGTCTCCTTCAAAGACTTCTTCGATTTCGAAAAGAACTGTCGATTCAGCCAAGTGCGGAGCATTGTTCATTTCTGAGAGATGTGTTAGTGTGATACTGCGCGTTGCATCGGTGCAAACTTGGCTGAGAAATTCTCCGGTTTGTGCGTTTGATAAATGCCCGCCTCTGCCTGTAATGCGATCTTTCAGTGTCGAAGGATAAGGTCCTGCCATCAGGCGCTTACGGTCGTAATTTGCCTCGACGGCGATGTGTTGGCAACCTCGAACATGGTGGACCAATTCATCGGTCCAGCTGCCCAAATCGGTAATTATTGCCGAACGTTCACCTCCATGGCTGGCAACAAAGGCCACATTGTCTGCGCCCGAATGAGGGACTGGGACAGGAAGCAATGAAATTCCTTGGTTGAATTGGAGAACATCGAGAGCCTCAAAATGATGCGTCAATTCGGGCAACAATCCCAGTTCGGCCGTTGTTCGATGGTTTGCAAAAACGGGTACGCCCCATCGTTTCTGGGCAATCAGGGCGCCACCACCGTGATCGCCGTGGTGATGCGTGATAACGATGGCATCCAAATCGTTTGGTGATACATCAAGCATCTTGAGGCGCTTCTCCAATTGTACGCCGCTGAATCCTTGATCGACGAGAATGTGAGACGAACCTGAACTGAGGAGTGTGGCGTTACCACGACTTCCTGTTCCGAGGTGCGTAATTGACATGCCCATTCGAATCGTTGTCAGGCGAGCGCAGACGGATATTGAATACACCGCTTCAATCAGAAGAAATGTAGCCATTTTTGAGTACGTATGTCACAACCGTGTATGAACAACGCTCCATCATTCCTATAAGCGTGGAGAAAAGCAGTTCGGGTAGGGCGTTACGCCGTAGGTGATTGTGTTGCGTAGAAGCCAGACAACTTTACTCACCTCCTTAGCGGTCATTGCTGGACTGCTGTTCATGTCGCAGTTCCCAGTTATCTCTCCTGTTTCAAACGTTCATCCCGATGATACATTTGGTGAAAAACCGCCCACTACGGACACAGATGGTGATGGAATTCCAGACGTTCATGAGAACATTTTCGAGGATTGGATCAATTTCTCAGCCGTTGACGGACGTCTCGTTACCATGGAAGGATTGGACAAAAGTGACGCATCTGATGCAAATTTCGATACCGACCGAGACGGTTTGAACAATACAGAAGAGTATTGTTGGCCGTATCCTGACAACTGCAACGATCCAGGATTTTCTCGGGGTTTAACCGGAAGTCTCGATGAAAATGGAGACCGAATCTACCTCGACCCCCGTGTATCCGATACGGATGGTGACGGAATGCCGGATGGCTTCGAAGCATGGATGTGTGCTCGTGCAGGTGGATTCGACGAGGTCACCCAGCGCTACGTTTGTCCGTATTTTGACCCATTGAACGCAAGTGATCAGACCGATGATCCGGACGAAGATGGCTTTGACGTCGATCGTGACGGTTTCCTCTCCATTGCAGAACAATACACCTCTCCAGAGGAGTACCAATACGGCATGCCGGGCAATTTTACCCATGAATTGGATGGTTTGTGGTGCTCGGCAACCCTCCCTCAAGGCTCTGTTTTGACCCAGTGGCCGTTTATCACCAACGGAATGAACGCTTCCTTCGTCAACATCCTTTCTGCATGTACGACCAACGTTTCAAACGTTGTCGGTGAAGACCTGTGGCTTGGAACCGACCCTCTACTTGACGACTCTGATAGGTACAGCTGGGATGGATTTGCGATTCGTCCATTGTACCCTTCCTTCGGTGATGGAATGCCAGATGGATGGGAAGTCCATTTCGGTCTTGACCCACTCAACCGTTCGAATGCTTTACTGGACGATGATCGAGATGGTTGGGATTTGAATCGCGACGGGCTTGTTTCCGCTGATGTGAGTCGAACCGACTCAGCGCTTGCGCTAGGTGAATCTCTTTCCAATCTCGAGGAATTCTACACACACAACGATGAAGGAAACACGGTCAGAGCGGGTCTTCGAGAGGTGCAACTCGGTGTCAATGATTCATCTTTCAAGGAATATCCATTGAGTTTCAATGCCATCCCGGGTCATCTTTCCATCATGCATCATGATGTTCGAAGCATCCTCGTGGATGGTTCAACCGCCTACTTCCTCACGAAGTATGGGCTTACGACAATTGATTATTCAACAGACACAACCACAGATCAATGGTTCCCGCAAGGAATCATAGGGTATGAGGCTGTTCTCATTGAAGCAGAAACGGGAGCGCATTCGATAGCGATTGCAACCTCTCATGGGGTTCACGTCGCTGCCTTGCAGGTCGATGGATTTGTTGAGCCAATCGAATCATGGTCGTCGACCGATGCCATCGAAGTCTTTGCTCTTCAGCAACTTGCGATTGAAGGTTCAAGTCAACAACTCATTGCTCTGGGTGCAAACGGAAACGGGATGGTTCTCGAAGTCAACACTGGTGGGCAGATCACGCAAACGTACGAATTGGGTTCAAACTTCAAAACTGCTCTTGAACAAGACAACGTTGTCGTAACAGAACTGGAGCATGGAAGCGTACCAGGAGGTGGATTGGTTCTCTACGTCGGTACAGAGCGTGGAATGATGACGCTGGAATCGGCAACTGGTCGAGATGATGCATCTCCTTCGTGGCGATTTTTCTTTGACGCCAATCCATCGAGCATTCCAAACAAAATCGATGATTTAAGGACGCTCAATCTCGGAGCAACAGGGAACCCTGCCGAGGTCCAAGCGCTGAAACTTGATGGTCCGAACCCACAGAATCCAACCGTACTTTGGATTGGTACACCCTCGGGATTGCATCGCCTCAATCTTGAACTCAACGATATGTCGTTTGGAGGATTATTTGAGCATCCAGGAGGTGATGCTGATGAACTCGCAAAATCGAACAACATTCATTCGATTTACCCAACAGGTAACGAAGTACTTGTAGGATCTTCGGATGGACTTTGGGTTCTTGCCGGTAACTATCTCGACGTCTATGGTCTACAATCGAACTCCGAAATGCCCGGAGAGATTGCGTCCATAACTGTTCTTGAACGCGATGGTGAAACCTACATTCTCGGTGCTTCTGCTCCTGGCCGATTTGCAAATTTAGAACTCATGGATCCCGGTGCAAACGATTCAGATAGCGATGGAATGCCTGATGGTTGGGAATTGGCATACGGTCTTGATCCAACCGACCCATGGGATGCCTTGCTCGATGGTGATGTCGATGGGCTTCGACTCAATGGTGGCGACGTACTCGATCGATGGTGGACAAACCTCGAGGAGTATCGTTACGTTGCCCGAACGCAGGAGGGGTACAACTCCACCATGCCAAATCAAAGTGATTCAGATATGGATGGACTCATGGATGGGGCAGAATTCTTTGGCTATTTCCTCAGCGAGACAAATTTTGATTGTTACTACAATGCCCAACTCGTCTACACGTGCGACGAGACCTTGGGTGAACAGGCAAGGACAACCTACAGTACACTGAATTCGATCGATGTAGGTACAGACCCTACAGTGCTTGACACCGATGGTGATGGCATGCCTGATGGTTGGGAAATTGAACATCGACGTTGGGTAGGTACTTCGTTTACAGGTGGAAACAATTGGTCACTTGACCCTACACGTGCAGACGATGCTGCGTGGGATGCTGATCAAGATGGCTTGGCGAATTTGTGTGAATACCAATGGTCACTCGTACGGGAAGCCGGATTGCGAGGTGATTTGTTTGAAGAATTTGGTGAATCGCCAGAATCTGTTGCCACGTGGTCGATACCCGATCCAAACCTTGTAGATTCGGATGGCGATACACTCCCTGATGGCTGGGAAGCAGATTCACAATGCACTTGGTCACCTCTCCGCATTGGCGTCAATCCTCTCAACGGCTCGGATTTATTCGAAAATCCAGATGGGGACGGCTACGACGTGAACAAAGATGGTGTCCTTACACAGAATGAAATGTTTGTGAATTATCTTGAATATCACATTCGATTTGGCCTCTTCTTCGACAATCAAACGTTCGATGGTGTTGAATTACCAAACGGATTTACGACGGACTTGTTCGATAACATCTCGGATTACGGACTGCCAGAAGCAGACTTTGCATCACGTGCAAGTGGAGCCATCCTTGCAAGCCAAATCTCCATTGAAAAGGGTTCAACCGATCCATTCAGCGCAGATTCTGATGACGATGGCATGCCAGATGGTTGGGAGATTTGGTTTGCCCGATGGAACGTCATCGACGATGAGTGGACGTTGAATCCACTGCAGCCAAACGACCGATGGCTGGACGCTGACGATGATGGTATGACCAATTGGGAAGAGTACAATCTCATCGATTCAGACCTATCAGAAACCAACTCAAATCGTTCTTCTCCGCAGTGGTTTGTCACAACACTCGGTTCCGCTTATGCCTTCCAACAGTGGCCTTCTGCATCCACGACATACTCCTTTGGAACATACATGACGCCTGAACAGTACAACCTCACGGGGCCAACTGGTGATCCGAACAACGTTGATACGGATGGTGATGGTATTATCGATGGCCTCGAGTTGTTGTTTACTGCATGGAATCTTTCAGCACAGACATGGACACTGAATCCTGTTGTTGCAGGCGATGGTACCTTTGATAGCGACAATGACGGTTTGGTCGATCTCCAAGAATTCGCACTTGCAACCTCAAACCCAGAAAACGGAATTGATGCACCCGCTGATGCACCATTGCTGCACGAAGATGGTGACGTCCAACAACCAAACAAGAAGGCTCAGCGTGTCTTCCAAATCCTGATTTCGAAGGATTCTCGAGGCAAGCGATTGTTGGATGATTTCAACGCTTGGCAATCTGGTGAACCTCCAAACGTCTTCATCTCCTTACTGTTGGGGATGACCGATCCAACCAACCCCGATACTGATGACGATGGCATGTACGACGGATTCGAGTATTGGTTTACTTCATGGGATTTGAACGAAAACCGTTGGGGATTGAATCCATTGATCGATACTGACGTCAATCTTGACTCGGATGGAGACAGCTATGACTGCAATCGTGATGGTACAATCGATTTGGATGAACGCTATTCCAATTTGAGAGAATGGGAAGCACGAACGTGGGGTAAATACCTCAACAGAAGTTCAGTTCCCGCATCCGTTGGCATTGTCGACTTTGGAGAGGATGCTATGAATGCCTACATGGAAGAGACAGGAATGAGTATTCTCCAAGCACGACAAGCCCTCATCGATGATTTCATGGCCAAGGGTCCAGATTCAGTTAGTCGAATGAACACGATTAATTCGTTCAATGAGAACAACTTCAACCGCACATTGGTCGGCGTTTCCGACCCAACACACCCGGATTCGGATTCGGATGGAATACCTGATGGATGGGAGTACTGTTACGCATTGTATGGTATGGACAATCCTACAACAGAGAATCACTGGGCTTCAAACCCATTGAATCCTTGGGATGTGAACTACGATGGTGATTCAGATGGCTGGTACGACCGGACAGCGTTTGATCTTCCTGCTCCACAAGGGGAATGGGTTGACCGCATCTTTACGCCTTCGACACAGGTTGTTCAACCAGGCATCGGCGATCTACCATTTACCAATTGGATGGAATACGACAACGATACCCGTCCGGATTCAAACGACAGTGATGCAGATTCGGAGTCGTTCATTACAGAAACGATGAACGGCATGGTCACAGCCCACTACCAAGATTTCAACCTTACCGATGGCCGTGAGGTCTTCAAGTACGGTACAAACCCGATGGATAACGATACGGACGGGGACATGATTCCCGACTGGTATGAATATGCGAAAGCGTGGAATGAATCGAATGACAACTATTCTTCGTTCCTGCAGATTCAAGTGAATTGGATTGATCCTGCTACCGGTGGTGCTTGCGATACATCAACAAATTCCTGTCTCCCATTGTCACTGAATGCGGGAGTCCTTGGCCGACCAGACCTCTCATACACGTGGTTTACGATGGATCCACGCAATGCTATCGACGCCAACGAGGATGCCGACCAAGATGGTAATTGGGACTGTTCAGGAGTTGGTTGTGAGTATGAGCCATACACCAATTTCCAAGAGTATTTTGCCATCACAGACGAACAACTTGCGAGTCCAAACGCTGTACGATTGTCTGGCTTAACCTTCCAAGGTGAAGTGATTCAGGAAGGTTGGCAATTGCGATCGTTGTTGCTCGGAATCGGTCAGTGGGATGAAGGCTTACGAAACTACCTCAAGATGGATAAATCGCAAAGTTCAGACTTCCGTTATGCGTACATTGTGAACGATAACGACGATGATTTCCTTGTGCAAGACGAATCCAACCACGTTGTACTCTGTGGCGGTAACTTGACCGATCCATGGGAAATCTACTACACTGGCGCTCCGAATACTGCGCCGGTTCGAGCGGTCGGAGAGCACGAATATGGCTGGTATCTCTTAGACTACAACGACGACCACGTTGCCGAAGGAACGGATCCAACAAATTGGGATACGGATGGTGATTGGATGGTCGATTGGTTTGAAGTCAATGACGACGAACAGGACGGAAGTCGGGGTGAAACTTCCCCAATCCGGTACGATTCACGTCAAACCACTTAGTGACCTCGAAACAAACGTTTCATAATCCTTCAACGGCTAGGGTGGAACATGAGTGTAAACGCTGTTTCTCAACGTTCCGTAGCCGTGGGGCTTCTTTTGCTCTTTTTGGGCATGAGTTTCTCACCCTTTGGCGAACTATGGGTTGATCAAGCTGAGGCTTCTGAGGTTGCTCGCCACACGTATGAATTCAGTGACGGAACAACGGAATACATCGCACTGTACCAAGGCGGGAATGCTGACACTGGTGCAAAGATTGCCCTGCCAAAAGGTGCGGAAGTAACCGATGTCCAAATGACGTTGTCGGGAGCATCAGCAACCGGATGGTCATCCATACCAACAACAACACGTGATCATTGGGCAGCAGGTGAAGCTTCCAACACCGATAACCAAAGTTCTGATTTGACACTCGCCATGGCCAATTCGAGTTATGAGTTCAATGCACACGGGCTCGATGAAGAAGTCAATCCGTCAAGCACGGCATGGCTTGACAACGGCACGTATGCTGTGCGCCAACCACACACTTCAAACCAAACCGATGCATTCTTCTCTCAACAGTTGAAGCTGAGCCCGAATTCATTGAATGCTCAAGGACAAGGTGCTATTTTGCGCCATCATGATTGGTTGTACCTCTCAACGTGGTCGTCAACAACGTTCCACAACATTGTCCATCGTTTGTATCCAAACAACGGCACTCGGGAGAGTGTGATTACACTCGATCAAAATGGATGTACGCTTCCAACAAAACACTCGTCTTCCTATTATGGGCAATGGGGATTCAGAGATTGGGTCGTAACGGATGATGAACGGTTGTATGCCATTCTCTCTGGCTACAAATACTTCTACACCTCAACTGCCAATACCCTCTACCACCGTGTTCTTGAGTTTGATATCTCTGATGAAAATAACTGGGTTTGCCTCGATTCGTATCAGCCGCAAGGAAGTGGTGATTATACCGGAATTACTTACGATCCGGTCGAAGATACAATTTGGATTCTTCACAATCAAAATCGAAGAATACAATCCTACACTGTTAGTGCAACGGGTGATCTCGAACGAGGTGATGATTACTTCACATTCCAAACATCATCATCATCGATTTGGCAATGCGGTGTAAGCAATCAACAGGCACGTGGGTTGGAAATGAACCAAACCCATTTCTTCATGCGATGTCAAGATGGCAATTACTACAACGACCGTGATCAACTTGAATCATGGGGTCGTTCGGGTAGTGCAGTCGCATTAATTCCAGAAAATTCAGTGCGAAGTATTTCTTCACTTGGCTACGGTCTCTTCTACGATGGCAGACGCTTCATTACCGTGGATTCGGGCTATTCGACATGGTCAAGTTCTCCATCGTATCACGAATTTGGAACCAGTTGGCAGTACAAAACAACCCCAGCACCTGGGACGACAACATGGCTCGGGCCGGTCATCGAAACCGCTGATGATGTTCTGTCGGTGAACATGGAAACATTGTGGTCAGCGACCTCCATTGGCGATCGTGTGGATTATTGGGTTTCTGCGGACAATGGTACGCATTGGGTGGCCGTGGAGTCGAATACCACGGTTCACTTCCAACATCCAGGAAAGGAACTCGTTTGGAAAGCAACGCTCATCGGTTCAACCGCTGTATCGTGGTGGGTCGACTTGGAATTTGCAACAGAATACGAAGCCAGCGGCACATGGATTTCACCTCCAAAACCTACAGGAACAAAGGTCGGAAAGGTTCGTCCCGTGTGGGTTGCAACAACTGATGCAGCAACAGATGTAACGGTACAAGTCTCCAACGATGATGGCTCAACATGGCAACCAGCGGAGAACCTCGTCGAAACAAGTTTCTCTACCGATGGTGCAGGAAACGTTCTGCGCTATGCCGTCACCATGACCTCTACAGATCGCTTCAAGACACCCGTTATGGATAGCCTTGAATTATTCTACGAGGAAGGATATCCTGATAGGCCACGAATCGACGTTGGAGCAGATGGTACGTTTGATTGGGAAAGTATCCTCTTCCTCAATGAATCATCGGTTGACGTGAGTGATGATTCCGTCGTTGGTGTGGAAGTCGATTTCCAACCTACACTCGTTGATGCTTTCAATGATTATGTTCCAGACAACGGCGATGGTATGGTCGAGGTTCCACTGGCCATCAAAGCACAAACATCTGGACGTGTTAAAATCACCAACATTGACATCGCCTACAAAATGAAAACGCATGCAATCAATGCTGCATTCGAGGGTGGAATGGCAGCACCCGACGGAATTGCTCGAAACCTTATCATCAAGGTCGCCCATGGCGATGAGGTCAATTTCGTTACAGAAGTAACAGCATCACTCAACAATTCGCATGGCGATAATCCAACCTTCAAGTGGCAGCAAGGAGACTCATGCAGCACGCTCAACGATGCAAATGGTATCGTTGCCTTTGATGTAGCAAATTGTTCCTCTTATCTTGATGCAAACGATGTCCGAACGATTCGAATCCCTGTCACTGTTGATTGGAGTTGGGATGATGAAGCCGCTACAGAAGCTCTTCTTACAGTCAAGGATTCTTTGGGTACGGCGGTTAACAACTGGGAAACAGAAAACATGCGATTGCGTGTGGAAAACGATATTCAACTCGACGGCCTTCAGGTCTTCGACGAGACAGGTCGACAACTCTTTGCTCAGGATTGGGTAAGAGGTGGTCAAAACCTATCCTTCCTTGGGAAGATTCACTTTGAATCATCCCAGCTTTCACCGTTAGCTGGAGAATTTAATTTGCGAATTCTCGGCCAAAATGTAACCTATGATGGTGATCCAATCGGCCAACCTGTCGTCCTCGCAGAAGAATCAAATCCAAACTTTGGAGCCTACAATCTCACCTTCATGTCGCCGATTGAATCCGAACCAGGTGGTATGATTTTCTCGGTAGAAGCCGTTAATCTTCCAAATGGATCGACCTTTACCAATCCCGGTTACAACACCATTCGACTCGTACTCGATGGCAATTCACCTCTCGTTCTCGGTGTCACACCGTTTGATGGACAAGAACGCCACGTTGGACCTCCTGCACCGGGTGGACAAGCCGTTACCGTCAACATCCAGGATAGCGTTGATCCACCCACACAGATTAGTCTGCATTATTGGGTAGGCTGCAAGTCGACCGTTGCGATTGGTTGTCATGACTTCAATTTTGACGGATTGCCGCAAGAAGATGAATACGCAGAGAAGATTCTCTCATCGCCAGAAACCATTGCTGGAGGATTGAACATCTTCAATGGGCTTGTCGACGATTCCATGCTTGAGCATGGACAAGTTGTATCGATGTACGTCAGCGGAAAGGATGGCCAACAAAATCAGGTTGCTATGGGTGGTGGGCCTGTTTGTCCACCAACACCTCAAGTGTGTGGATACGCTCCGGGTCAAATAATGCCAAATTGGGATGACGATGTATCAACGTACCGAATTCGTCAAGAATTCGAACCAGTGGTTGACTTGACCAACTCGAGCATCATCGGTCATGAAGATGAACAACCGCTTCATCCAGGTGTCATGTACACGGCTCAGGTGGTGCTCTCTGACCGCAATGGTTGGGATGACATTCAATTTGTTCAATTCGCACTTGGTGAGGATGTCAACGATGAAGAAACATCCATTTACATTCAACTTGAGGAAGGCGAGGACGGTCTGCCAAAAGCAAGACTTGAGTCCGGTGGAGAATACATTGCAGTCTCCAATCTGTATTCACAAGTCTCCACATTTGGAGAGGATGAGAATCAACTGTTGATACGTGCACGATTCCAATTGACATGGTTGTTCCCAGAACACTTTGATACCAACGGAGATGAACATTTCATCCCTATTCTCAAGGTCACTGACAAGCCGTGCAATGAAGGTGAATCAACACCTTGTTTCTCAAAGATCAGTGGTTTGGGTTCCAATGCATGGAGTCTCGACAATGACTTCCGGTTCTACACGGAACCAGGTCACATCAAAGCAGTTGAACTTCGTGATGGTACAAACCACTTCAACGATGAATCTGAAGAGACACTCATCGGTAGCGGTCAAGCCCTTCGAGTCACCGGCCGTGTTCTCTTTAGCGAGGATGAGACGCCTGCTCCTCCTGGAGCATTTGATGTTGTCTTTGGCGACTTCGACCACGTATGGAGAACGTCTCCACGAGACAACGGTGAGTTTAGCCTTGACTTGTTGGTTCCTGCCGTGAACTCAGGACATCTCGATCTACGATTGCGTCTTGATGATTTACCCGGATTGGCTCAAGATGAAACAAATCCGCTACCACGCGTACGATTTGCTGTCGACAGTTCCAACCCAACAATTCAAACGGTTATGCTCAATGAAGTTCCTGCTGGTTCACCGTTGTCCATCGGCGAGGCGAATTCATTGCAAGTCATGTTGGAAACCGTTGATGACAATGGGTTTGACATGGATAATCCTGCAGTCTTGCATTATCGAATCCGTGCCGGTGAGGCTGAGATTTCACGTGGTGCAACTGCACTTCCTGAGACGCTTCCATTTGGTGAGCAATTCTTCTGGACTGGTGAAATCGATCTTACCGATATGGGTGCAACTACGCTCCTACCCTCCTATGTGGTCGATGTATGGGTCTCTGGTTCCGATGCGACTGGAAACCCATTCGAAACGTCAAACAACAACATCAATGAGCCATTCGCCACCTGGCCATTGTCCCTCCTCGGCCCGAGTATTTCGTTCGATCACCCCGATACGGACATCTCATGGAGCAATCCAAGTCCAACGAAAGATGAAGCCTCAGAACTCGAGATTCGTGTCCTCAATGAGGGTGGCAAAGGTGACGTACGCTTTGTCCTCCAGCGTCTTGTCGACAATGGTTTCTGGAATGAAGAGGCGAACACAACCTTACCCGTTTCCGCTGGTATAACCGCAGTTGCGTCCATCCCGGTTGTAGCAAATGTAGAACCTGGTGAGTCGCAAGCATATCGACTGCTTGTTGTTGTGGACGGTGTTGAAATGGATCGCTTCAATGTCGACCCTCTCATCATCAAGAAAGAGACCGTTCGTGACGGTAATGCTCTCGCACAACAAGCCAGTGATGGACAATTTGCAATTTTCATGTATCTTGTTGCAGTTGCCTCACTCTCTGCATTCCTTTGGATGCTCGTGATGTACCGGAAGATGAAGTATGGTGAAGAGGAGTTTGAAGCCGATCAAACAGAAGTGGTTGCAGAAGAGATGGAACAAAAGACGGTTCCAGAATTGAACATCAATCCTGTTCCTCCAAGTCCAAACCCTCTGTCTGCGCCGGTTCCTCAACCCAAGGTCGCGCCATTGGCACAACCCGATCCACGAGGTGTCGCTCCATTACCGCCAACTGGATTGCCGGAAGGATGGACTCAGGAGCAATGGAATCACTTTGGATGGAAATACATTGAAGGATTCTCGAAGAGTGAATAGGTGTTGACGAATGTCAGCCACGGATTCAATGGTTACGCTTCAGGAACGTATGGTGAACCTCATTGGCCAATTGACCATGCCTGTTTCCGAAGTGGCTCTGGTTCTTCAGCATCACATTCAGGGATTGCTTGGCTCCCTCAATGAGTACGCTTCGTCAACAGATGCATCGATCAGTGAACGGGTGGCTCAACCTTGGCCGATTGATGAAAGTCGTTCGACGAATGAAATTCAAAGCTCCTTTGATGTTGAGAAAGTATTGAACATCGTCGATCAAGATCGAATGGATATTCTTTCCACGCTCATTCGTGTCACATTGGTTGAAACCGAGATGGATTTGGTTGAGGGAATTTTAGCCCTGCGTGCGTGGGAACAACTCGTTCGCCAACAACTTGCAGAGGCAACAGGCCCTGGACAATTGTTCTCGCCACTTGAATTACCTGATGAATGGTAAGATTACAGATGTTTTAGAAGAAGACTGGAGTGAGATTTGCATGAGAAGTCGTCAATTGATGGGTTTTCTTTTGTCATGCCTGATGCTTTCAATTCCAATGGCGGGCTGTACTTCAGACATCAAGGAGATACTTGGGGAATCGTGGGGCGTTCCCGGTGGTCTTGCCCTGGCTTGTTTGCGAGACGATGCCTACAAGGAATTGATCATTGAAATCGATCACGCTCCTGGCTATAATCCTGAATCTTCAACCGTCAGCTTACTCAAAGAGCGACTTGGTGAAGTCTGTGACAAACCCGATGGAATTAGCATCAAACTGAACGAGGTTGATTTTTCTGAAAGCACAACTTGGACGGCTGACAAAGTACGTGAAATTGGTCACCAAACGATGGATGCTCCTCCACAAACCTCAGTTTTACGATGGCATGTTATCATGCCAGAAGGAAAGTATTCTGATGAAAGCGTCTTAGGTGTTGCAGTTGATGCATCCACCATCGCTCTCTTTGGGGATGCAATCGATGACGCAAATGGTAATTTTAACTTCAGAATCTCCGATGAAGAGGTTGAGAACAGCGTCATAATTCATGAATTTGGCCATCTCTTAGGTTTGGTGAATCTCGTCTACACGTCTCCTGCAAATCACGAGGATGCAGAACATCCAGGCCATTCAAACAACGAGGATTCGGTCATGTATTGGGCGATTGAAACCTTCACTGTGGATGCTTTCTTCAGTGGCAATCTCCCAACAGAATTTGATCAAGACGATCTCGATGATATGGCCGGAATGAAAAGTGGTGAAATCACGACAACCGATCAGTTGTGGCGTCCTTAATTCGATTTTGCTTCGGATACGATCACCGTCGCATCTTTCCAAGCATCGTAGATTGACCAAAGCCACAATGGAACATAAAGAACAATCGTCAAGGCGAGTGGAATCTGCAACAATGTCCAATCGAAGGCACGTTGATGCTTCCTGTTGAAATGCTGGCCGAGGAACAGCCCTGGAATTGCTGCTAAGAGTGCGGCAAGGATGGGGCGAAAGGCGCCCCACATACCAACTCCAAGAAAAATTTCTCTCCAGATTTCGGTAACAAGACGCCAAGGACTCAGTTTTGACTGTCCTGTTGCAACCATACGCCTCATGACTTGGTTTGTGCAATGGTTTGTCAATCTGTTGCCAATTTGTCAGCAAAATCAAGAACATTCAACCATAGGAGGTATCATGCCACGAGTGCTTCTGACTGGATTTGGTCCATTCGGGAGTCACGAAGAAAACCCTACGGAATCCATTGTCAACGGATTCCCCTCTCTCCTTCCGATTAAGAATCCATTCGGTCGGGGGTCGAGTGAAATGTCGATTGAGAAACGGGTCTTATCGGTTGATCATGCGGGTTCGATATGGACGGCGACGCAATTGGGTTCTAGTGAATGGGACGCCATCCTTCACCTTGGTTTGTGTGGAGAATGCACTCAGCCTCGGATTGAACTTCAGGCACAAGATTTGCTTGACATGCGGATTCCTGACAATTCCGGGCGCCAGGTCAATGGTGCTCAATTGAGCGGAATGGGGAACCTACCAACCTCTGTGCCTGTGAAGAAATGGAGGCTTGATGATTGGGAGTTCAATCTTGACGTATCGATGGATGCAGGAAAATACATTTGCAACGAAACATACTATCGTTCACTTGAAGCCCTTCAGCAACACCAACTTGCCATCCCATGTCTCTTCCTCCATTTGCCTTCTACTGAACATATGTCGATTAATGATGCAACAAAACTTGTTCGTAAAACCTTAGCTCACATGCTGTACAAACCATCCATCAAAGTCGCAGCAGGTGTGTTCACGTCGGAACTCGGCTTTCTGGCAATGAAACGGGGTGCAGACGAACCAAAAGCAGGGAAATGGGAATTCCCTGGAGGAACAATTGAACAAAACGAATCTCCGGAGGACGCCCTTCTTCGGGAACTACAGGAGGAACTCAATGTTGAAGCAACGATTGTCAAGAAAGCGGGTATTTGGACGTATACCTATCCCTTTCTACATGTTGAAATTCATGCATATATCGTCGAAACAGTGGATGTAGATGCTATTCAATTATCTGTCCACAGTGAAATGAAATGGATTTCAAGTTTCGATGATGTATCACTCGATTGGTTGGAAGCAGACATTCCGATAGTGAAGGATCTTCTCAACGGACGTTACTGATGCCACGTTGAAGCTTCTCCAGTCGCATCCATGGCTGATTCATCATGCAATTGGCGAGGAACTGTTTGACGCCCTTGATGCCATGTACAAGCCTCGATCCAATCAGATAATCCCATGCCTTCAAGCGTGATCTCGAAACTACCACCCAACGGTGTATCGTCAAACACAAACGCAATCTTTCCAGCGAATGCTGCCAATCGTGAAATCCGGAATGTTGTTTTCTGCTCTTTCAATTCTCTTCCCATGGCATCCATGGCCGTATCAAGGATGGCCTGTATACGCAATTGCTCAAGAAAGGACTCAAATGAGAGATGCTTGCATTCAATGTCAATCATCTGATCGCTTGGGAACCTTTGAGCTGGTATCTCCCCAACAACAGCATCAGGAAACAAGCACAGCAGAGCATCAACAACATTCTTTCCATCGTCACCAGGCCGAAGTATTGTACGTAACGTTACCTCAATACCTTCGTCGCGTCCGTTGTAGACCAACGGCTTCAGTTCCATAGAACAAGCAGGAAGAAACCGCTTTTCAACCTGCTTGTGGATGTGAAGTATCAAAACAGATTTGATACAGAGCGGAACGATGCGAGTTTCAGAACCATGGCTGGCAACGGTTTTACCCGTTCTGAATGAGGAAGAGCATATTGAGGCATGCTTACGCTCGTTGCTTCAACAAACCCTTCCAGCGTGCGAGCATGTGATCGTTGTCCTCGATGGAGGTTCCAAAGATTCCACAAAGGAGATTGTTGAGAACATATGTGCAAGTCTTGATGCAACAATATATCCAGCCATCCATCTTTTGGATAATCCTGGAAGATTTGTTCCCCATGCACGTAATCTCGCACTACAGCAATTACCAGAGAGCATCACCCACGTCCTTGAATTTAATGGGCATATTGAGATCGAGACAAACCATCTTCTTCGAATGAAAGAGACATGGGATCGACTCAAAAACCAACACCCACAACTTGCAGGCCTTGGTTGCCGAGTAATCGGATTTGATACGACTCAAAGCACGATTGAATCGATTATTGACGCTACACTAAGAAACCCACTTGGAGGGAGTTCAGGACAATTTGCAAGCTTTGTAGAAGAAGGCCCGACCAACGTCCCTGCTTTTGCGTTGCATTTGCGAAGCGCATTGGATGCTGTTGGAGGATGGGATGAGTCGTTTCTCACCAGTCAGGACAGCGATCTAAGTATGCGTTTGACGAAGGCAGGGTATCAGTTGTTTCGAACACCTGATGTTGTTGTTCGAATGCGAAGAAGAACCTCATTCAAATCATGGTTTTTGATGAGCCACCGCTATGGGTTTTGGAGAACAAAGGTACTCTTGAAGCATCCCCGTCGACTCGTATTGAGAGAACTGTTTCCATTGTTTGGAATTGTTGCAACATGCATCCTTCTTTTTGTTCATTCAACGTGGGCTTTAGTTCCCATCGCTATGTATGGTGCAGTTCTCTTAGTTTCAGGATTGGCTAATGCTAAGAACGGAATGACCCATATTCTTGGCGTACCATTTTCTCTCCTTCTTTTGCATTCAGGTTTCACAATTGGTTTGGTTGATGGGTTGTTTCGCAAAGGACGTGCTTCCAAGGATCGATGATGACACAATCAAGGCGAACGCATAAGAAGAAAACGGCAGAGTGGATGGTATGGCAACGCGACAAGCATCCTCAATCGGCCTTTTTGCGTTGCCTTTGTTGGTTCTGGGATCCCTTCATGTTATCGTAACTCCGCTTGCAGAACTTCTTTCCCTCTCCTGGTTGTACAATGTCGTCTGGTATGGCTTCGGCTTGCTTATTGGATTGTTGCTTTTGAGAAGGACGCGAGTTACCAAGGATCACGAATACCGTCGCTCAGAAATTATGAAGAAAATGAAACATGTTTATGATGCTGAAGCAAGAGGTGTTTGGGAGAAAGATGCCCCTTTGCAAGAAGACACACACATTAACAAAGAACACCTCAATACAACGATTGGTTCATTTGGTCGAGAAGCTCCTGAATTGGAATTGGATCAGGATGTGTCCTCTGAAGTACAGATGCTTACCGAACAGGGATTTGTGCAAAAGGCAACTCGTCGAATGAGCGGTGAAGGAACGGATATGGATGATATGGTGGATTCAACAGTTGGTTCGGTTCGACAGTCCAGTTGGATGGATAACATCATCGACACAGTCTTTGGGTGGTTTGGTAAGGATAAAGCCGTAGAACGGGAAGAGCGCCGCCTAGCAAGACTTCGTGCAAACGCTCAGGAAACACCCGTGATTGCTCAACGTCCAATCGCACCAATCAAGACTTCACTTTCAGAATCACGAACAAATGATGACTTCACGATGACATCAATGAGCGATGATGGTGGCGTCATTTCGACAACTACTAGCGATACACCAACCATTCCAGTTCAGCGTAAGGAATCGATTGAAGATTTAGCAATGCTGAGTGGCGGTAGCGTTGCACCTGTCACAGGCACCGTATCGGGGGGTTGTCCTTCATGCGGGGCAAACAACCCACCATCGGAGCGTTATTGCCAATCCTGCGGTACAACACTTTGACCTTCATTTCAACGTGAAGTTTTAGTGGAGCGCCTGTTGGCATCAGTTGGGTGGAACGCTGACTGACAAACGAGACTATTACGAAGTTCTCGATGTTGAGCGGTCGGCAACAGAAAAAGAACTCAAGAATGCTTTCAGGCGATTAGCACGACGTTATCATCCAGACCGAAGTGAAGAGCCAGATGCGGAAGAGAAATTCAAAGAAATTCAAGAAGCATATGCTGTCTTGTCAGATTCCGAGAAGCGAGCCCACTACGATCGATTTGGCCATGATGGACCAGTAGGGAATCCGTTTGGTGGATTCTCAGGCGGTGGTTTCAACATCAATCTTGAAGACCTTCTTGGTGGCGACTTCTTCTCAGGTTTCTTCGGAGGCGGGCGAGGACGAAGTCGAGACAGGCGAGGTTCGGATATCCTTGTTCGTCACAGTATTGATTTGGCCACGGTCATCACTGGCAGTGAAGAATCCATTGAGCTTGATTTACCAGCAGAGTGTGGAACGTGTTCTGGTACGGGCGCCAAGGATGGCAACACAACCAATTGCAAACAATGCCAAGGACAGGGTCGTGTCCGTGTCCGTCAACAGATTGGACCGTTTGTCAACGAGGTGATTCAAGATTGCCGAGATTGTGGTGGGTCAGGGTCTGTAATTGATTCGCCATGTGGCGATTGTTCAGGTCGTGGTCACAAAATCGAAGAAAAAACCATCCGATTCAATGTACCTCCTGGGGCAGAGCATGGAACTCGTCTTCGATTACGTGGACAAGGCCAACCAGCAGAACGAGGAAAGGGGTCACAAGGAGATCTGCTTATTGAAATTGAAGTTCTTACCCACCCTTGGTTCGAACGAAATGGTTCGGACTTGATTATGTCACTTCCACTTGGATATCCTGATTTGATTCTTGGAACAAAAGTTACTATCGATCACATCGATGGTAAGCAACTCGACATTGTCGTCCCTGCTCGTTCGTCTGCCGGCCATACGCTTGAAATCAAGAAGCGTGGACTACCTCACATGCGAAGAAGTGGACGAGGAGACGTCGTTGTCCTTCTCAAACTCCACGTTCCGGATAAAATCTCAAAATCGGACAAAAAGCAACTTGAATCCATGAAATCGAGTTTGAATCCAGAGGATCAAGTTCAACGAATTCTCGATGATGCATCGGAACGCAGAGCGAACGAATGATCATTCTTCTTCGGAAAATCGAGCTAAGGCAGTTGGAATTCGCATTCCTCGTGGAACGCCGTCAACATGTCCATTGAGTTCAACATCAACCTGCGTTGCTTCGCCTGCAAGATCGATAGTGAGGAAGACGGTCGTCCCTTTTGCAACGGTGTCAACAAAAACTTCCTCTCCTTGGTGCAGAAGGCGCGGTTCCACATGATCGACAGTGAGGGCTTGTCCATATGGGGCATCAAATCTGAAAGCCGCAATCTCCCATGTTTCTTGTTGTGTGCTGAGTCCAACGAGAAGAGGCCAGTTGCCCAAGGATTTTGCCAATCGTGCATCAAGGTTCCAAACGGCGATCGAGGTGCCGTCTGTTGAGTAAGAACGTTCTGGCTCACCCCAAGAAGCAATGGCAGAATCCCAGGGAAGTGTTGCGACTGCTTCCAATGAACGAACCAAGGATTTTCTTGTCTTTTCGGGTGATTCACTCCCCTCATTCAGGATCCTCGTCAACATGGCGAGTCGTTGTTTCATAGCACCGATTCGTATAGCATCACGTCGAGTTTTTCTCATCGAATAAACAAGATAGGTGGCAGGAAGCATCATCCCAATGCCAAGAATCCATCGAACGGCTGAACCCCAAAACTTGGCTTCATCTGAAGGGGCAAACCACGGCTCTTCACCGATTTCAGTTGTTACTTTGGTGATGCTCAAGTCGTATTCCAAAGCGGGGAGATCGTTGCTCCAGTTTTGATCTTCGAGAACGGATTCATTGGCATGGTAGAACTCAATCAGATGAAGGCCTGGGCTGACGGAGATGTACAGATCCATGTCGTTGGTAAACATGTCTGGGGTCAAGATGTACTCTTGCAGAACCTCCATTGTTTCTTGATCAAGTTCTTGCACTTCAACGATTAAATCAGGACTGTTTCCATCGACCACGATGTGGAGACGATGTTCGGAATCAACCCATCCATCGACTGAAATCCAGTAATGGTCGGAAGTATCCATCGTTGCCAATGTCAATTCACCATGGTAGTCCACAGTGTTTTCAGCATACAGGATTGGTAAATCGGATGCATCGAGGTTTGTTGGTCGATAACTTGGCGCATCCTTCGTTGTATTTCCATCGGCTGAACTCTCGATTGTGACATCGACCCAATGGACGCTACTCTCAATGTGGAGCATGGCCATGGTTGTGTTTGGATACACATAGATTCGTTCAACGGTATTTCGCTCGACAACAAGTTCTGGCATGTCTACCCATGCATCACCAATTCTGACAGAAAGTGTTGCTGTAATGTCCTCAATGACAGGAGCAAGCTTGACAACACCTGTCGCATCGAGTGCAAAAGCACTTTTTGAGGTGCCATGGCCAATCTGCTCAAATTGTGATGTAGTGTTGTCGACTGTCATCGTTAATTGAGGGGTATGTATTGTCCGCTGAAGCGCATAAGCGGAGAATGGTGCAGAGGTTGAAACTTTGACGATGATTCGACCGTCTTCTTGAATTGGAAGATAAACAGCATCTTGCAAGAGGCTCGGGTTGGTTCCTGTTATCGTTTCAATGAACGTATCGAGAAGTTGTTCCGTCGTATCGGTTTGCATGTAGAAGTCAAATCGAACAGCATCCGAAGCATGATGAAGTGTGAGTTCAATCGTCTCATCTTCTTGAACCTCAAATCCGTAATATTCCTCAGAACTTGTCTCAACACCACCTGTGTCAAAACCAAGAGAATTGTAACTCCCAGAGAGGATGGTTTTGAGATTTCCACGGTGCATGTCAATGCATGCTACTGGACTTGCACACGTGTTTGAATCAACAACATCGATGCTCGTTTGTGGACTTGGGCGTTGACTCAATAGTTCTCCATCATCAACAATCATAATCGAGGTTGAAATTGTCTCACTTGTGCTTGATGAGATTGTCATTTGAGCAGTGGTGCTCTCCATTGCTTTGTAGGTCACAGACGATGTGGAAGATTGGCTTGAGTCGCCAGCATCTAGCTGAACATGACAAGCACTGCAACCTACATTGACCGAAACAAGTTGATTTTCCTCCAATTGAATGGTCTGTTGGTATGTCTCATCGGAAGCGAGTGAAATCATTTGAAGACGATCGTCGATGATGAACTCGTTGGACGGATCCTCGGCATGAACGAGAGTCAAGTTACTAAGGAGAAGGATGGCCAAGGTAAGGAAAGCAAGCGACCACGACTTTTGCAATCTTCCCTCCATGTTGAAGGCTCGATGGCCTAGTCTTTCAACACTTTCTTTTCAATCCGTGGCATCTTTGAAAAACAAACCGCTGCAGCACAAGCCATGGCAGAAGGACTTGGTCGTACAGTACTTCATCGCCATCGATACGCCCGTGTGTGGGGTTTAGGCGACCGTTCGTCTCCTGCGGTAAAGACGCCTGCGCTCATCTCAACAGAGGATGATGATGAGGAATGCAAAGATTTGGCAGCCTTTCATTGTCAACAAACCCGTACCATTCCTGCAGAGATAACGGTATCGACGCAACATCATCTCATCCCACCCGATTTTCAACAAGCCGGGCCAACAATGCGCGCCTCTGTCGGCCATGTTCTTCCGCCCTCTCTCGATGAGGCAAATGCTGGAGAATCTGCAGATTCGGGTCCGCTGCTCCCTGTCTCGTGGCAACGTTTGCACCATGATCCTTCACTCTTGGATGAGGATTTGCAACCGAATATTGTCGTTCTCGTCGATGCTGTTCAGCTTGCCGCACAATCGGGCAAACTCGTAACGGCAATTCAAACCCTCAAACATCGTTTCCCCGGTGCATTGCTATGGACGCCTGGTCTTGGTGGCGCAGACAACGTGGCAGTTCTTGCGTGGTTTGGAGTCGACCTGTTCGACACCACACGAACTCGATTTGCCCTTCATTCAAATCATCTGTTAACCACCTACGGCCCAAGGAAACCTCTTGAAAGTGAATCGTTCAATATGGATGTCGCCATGCACCATTACCATCAATCGATACGCTCTGTTCATTCAGCGATTGAAACTGGAACCTTACGCCGTCTTGCCCAACAACAAAGCCTCAACAGCCCTCGATTGGTTGAACACATGCGTCATTTTGATGCATTGATGAAGAGTAAGGGAGATGTTTTGCGCCTCCATCCTGCTGGTAAAGAAACGATTGAGTTCATGGCTCAAGAAAGCCATCTCGATGCACAGGTTTCTTCTTGGGTTGAGTTCATGAATGAACGCTACATGGCTCCTAATGGACTTGACAATGTCCTCATCCTCCTTCCTTGCTCAGAACGAAAACCGTATCGTTTGTCAAAATCACATCGTAAATTCATCGATGCGATCGGAAGTAATGGATGTCATGAAGTCATGGTCACATCGCCGCTTGGCCTGGTTCCTCGAGATCTCGAGGATGTTTGGCCTGCAGGGTTTTACGACATCCCAGTGACTGGAGATTGGACACAAGACGAACTCAACCGAGTGCAAACGATGGTGAATTCTCTTGTGCATAGGCACGAGTACCAATGCATCATCAATCACAGCGGTGTTGATCTCGATGCCAAAAGTATCGAAGTCATTGACACACGGCAAGGCGATTCCTCTGGTTCAAGAACGTCCCTCCAGCGATTGAGTGATGCTGTCAATCATTGCAAACAACATCATCACGTTCGACGACGTAAGGGCGAATCCATCAATATGGATCGCTTCAAGAGTATCTCTCGCTACCTTTACGGTTCTGATGAATGGCTCAATGGATGCCGCATACGAGGCAAACCCCCACGTTGGAAAATTGAAAAGGATGGTAAACAGATTGCTCTATGGTTCTACGACCGAGCAGGATTTTCGTTCAGTAAAGAAGCGATCAATGTACTCTTTGAGAACAAGATTCTTCCTCGAGTGCATCTTCAATCCGCCATCAAATGGAAAGGAGATTTACATCTAGGCATCATCGATTCTTACGATAACAACATCCTCCTCGGGCAAGACTTGTTGGTCCTCCAAGGTGATGAACCTGTAGGTTTGGCTCGAAGTCTCGCACCAGGATGGGAGTGGGCAGGTACGCCAGGTCGTTTGGCGAAAATGCACCAGAAGCGATGACTGCATGAAGCGATGTGGTTAAGAAGGGTAAGCAGGTCGCAAGATTGCTCCGAGTGGTTCATATGGCACGAATGTATTCTTCTCGAAAAGGAAAAAGCGGTTCCTCAAAGCCGTTCATGAACGAGCCTTCTGCATGGTCCAACACGGATACGAAGGAGATTGAATCCTTAGTCCTCAAGTATGCGAAAGAGGGCATGAGCACCTCGCAAATTGGTATTGTCTTGAGAGACAAGCATGCTGTCCCAGATGCTCGTTTGGTTCTCGGAAAGCGCATTGGAGCCGTACTTGCTGAGAACGACCTTGGTGGTTCTTATCCAGAGGATCTCATGAACCTCATGCGTCAAGCTGTCGGCATCATCGATCACCTCACCACAAACCATCGAGATATTCACAACAAGCGTTCGCTCGAGTTGACTGAAGCGAAGATTCGTCGACTTGGCAACTACTACAAGGCAGAAGGAAGACTTCCTGCTGATTGGAAGTACAAGCGCGACCAACTCCGACTTATCGTCGAGTGATTGGGAGCATTCATTTGTCTCGGGGTTAAGGCCTCGATGGGTCGGCCATGAACGATATACGCAAAACCTCGTTTCTTGCACCACTTGATGGTGTCATCGACGAAGTTGTTGCTTTTCTCGAATCCGATTCATTGCTGTTGGTGACAACAGCAGATTTGTCATCCATCATCGCCCTTGGCTTTCTTGAATCAGCCTTGCTCGACAGAGGGATTTCATACGCTCGTCGAATACTTCCACCAAACGCTCACATACCACCAGATGAACTCGATTTAGTTCCAAAACAAGCAGAAGCAAATATTCTCTTCATCGATGCTTGGAATCGAGTTGAAACCTCCCATCCAAGTGCCATGCTTTTGACACCCCAACCCGTTGAAGTCGAATTTAGTAACTCCTCAACAAAACGTCGAGGCCGAATTGATGTTGTACTGCAATGTTCCGTTATCGCATCAGCCCTTTCAGCAAACGGGGCACGAACCAAACGATGTCGACCTTATTCGGGTTGTGGCCAATGGCTTATGGAAAGTCTCGATACAACGATGGATCCGATTCATACGCTCGTTCGTGATTTTCTGCGCGACGAAGGCTCCATCCAAGTCGCTCCATTACCTGAAATCAAAGATTCGAGCGTGGCGATGATTCCTCTTGCATCGGAGCGTCGCCTGAAACGGTTACAGAAATTGTGGGATGATATGGATGCATCGAAGCGGGCACAAGCACTCTCTGAGTACAGCCTGCCGCTCCTTTCCAGTGAAGGTCTCTCAACTGCCCGTTTGGAGGAATTGATTTGGAAACGAATGCGTATTCCCAATGAACCAACTGATTTAGCGACCATTCTTTACAGATCGATGAAAGCTTGGCCAACCGATGCTGATGCTGCGGTTTTGCATGCAGGCAAATTCGTTGATGAACTTCTCAAGACTGGACGATTGCCTTCATCGACGGATTGAAACATCAAAAGGTACTGGGATTATCATGGCCATTGAACGATTGCTCACTGGAAGCATCCGCGAACGAGTACAAGACCTCATGTCAACAGAAGATTTGATCATTGAATCGTTCAAAGATATTGTTAAGGACGAACTGAAGGCACACATCCGCAACAAGATTGAGGAAGACCCTGATCTCCATGCCGAAATCAAGGAAGCAGTAGCCTACTATTTCCACCAGAAGGCGAGGTCTGTTTATGCTGAATTGAAGGCCACTCGTGCAGCAACCCGTCTCGGATTGCGCCTCCTACCTGATGAACTTCAAGGTGAAGTAGGTGAAGCACTCATTGGACTCTTCGAAAAGGAACTTGGCACATTGCTCGATAAAGCTCTTTGAGTAAAAATACTGTTTTGTTCCGCTCATATCGGCGTTGATGTTATACGCCTCTTTCTCGACCGGGCGTTGTGGAGAGAATGCAAGGCCGGGTCTTCCTACTCTTGAGTTGCTTCTTGCTCTCACTGGTTGCACCATATTCGCCATTGACATCCACCGCCCATGCTGAAGACACAAAGGTGTGTTGCGAGGCTTCAGAAGTCGATCTTTATCTCCTTGGTGACGGAGATTTGACGCTGTCTCCATTTGATGATTTGTTATCGGAAACATCATCCTCTGCTTCGTTTGAGACTGCTGTTACATCTTCGGAACAGATTGGAAAGTGGAGCCTCGATTCAGCATGGCCAGGTACAGTACCTGAATCAACTTGGACGGTCAATCTCGAATACACCGTATCGGATGCAGGTGGAGCGAATCTCAACATGTCTGCAACTGTAACGATTGGAGGTTCCTCATTTACTGCCTTCCTTGGAGTTGACCAATCGTTCATCGCACAAGGGTCAGGTACGATCTCAATCGATGTTCCAATCGACGAAGTATCAGTCAGTGGAACCTCTGAAATTTCTGTAAGCGTAAATGCACGAGCCATTGTCTTCAATGTTCCAGCAACTGGTGCAAAGGTCGAATTTTTCTGGGGCAGTGAAGAACACGCGTCCTCTTTAACAGCAGAATTGCCCCTCTTAGATTTAACACTCGACGAACCCGAGGTTGAGGGTGATATGGTGTATTTTGCAGTTCGAATTGAATCCCCCTTCGGCATGGAGGCGCTGGTTTTCTCAAATTCGATTGGACTCCAAGTAAACGGGGTAACACTAACAGAAGACCCAACCGAGGTTCTCGATGGGGACGCCATTCTCGTCATTTGGACATGGGATGGAGCGGCGGGTGGTGTCGAAACGGTCGGTGTATCGGTTTCCTATGAACTCCAAGAAGGGTTAACGCTTACTGGATCAACGAATTTTGAGATCGAAACCTTTGATGGTTCAGGCGATGGTGGTGGCTACTACCCCCTGAACGAACCGTTGCGAACCAACGGGAAGGGATCACCACTCGATGTTTCGATTTCGATGGAACTTGAATCCGAAGAAGGGGGTTTACGACTTGCACAAACGACCATTCTCACCATCGAGGGAGAAATGGCGTTTTGGATGCGTTGGGGATTAGACCATCTTGGTGATGAAACGATTCCTCTTTCAACCGTCCTGAAAAATTTTGACGGCGGCAACATCAAAGATGCAGAACGCGGAAGTCGAGTTATTGAAAGCACAGAAATAAGCCAATTTGAAGATTACATGAGCTCCTATTACATCACATTCTTCCAATTCGGACTCGGTTTGGAATCGGATGAACTCGTTGGCGATCTCTCCGAAGCCCAAACCTTTGCAATTACCTTGGATCTCATGGGTGAAAATCGGGTGCGAAATGCGCCCCTTAAATTGAGAATTGATTCACTCACGCCTATGACATCCGGACTCAATTATCGAATTTTGAATAGTGCCTTCATGAGTCCACAACCATCTCCACTATGGTCGACGTACGACTTGTTGATCAACATAGAATCAAGTCCGATGACTTCCTTTTCGTTCATTGAACTCAAACAATCGGAAGACCTTGAAGTCAATTATCTCAGATTCCCTTGGGGCGAATCGGCAACCATCAAGGCTACAGGATTGACCCAATCGGACAAGTTCACACTTGATTCTCAACCGACAACATCGATTATTCATGCACCGATTGGCCTGACATTTGCCATGACCATCATCCTTGGTGCCGGACTTTGGTTTGCCTTTGTCATGGTGCGAAATCGCTCAAAGTACCCATTGATGATTGAGATGGTTCTTGTTCCCGTTCTCTTTGCACTTCATTTCTTTGCACTCCAGCCTTTGTATATCCTTGCGTCGAGTAGCGGTATTGTGTTCATTTGGTGGGCAACGGCAGTGATATCGCCTAAGACTGCTGGTGCAAGCCAAACCCCCGGAAAAGCTCCAGAAATCGTCGTTGAAAATTTCCCAACCATTGCATGTCCACAGTGTCAAACGTCGAATCCTGTTACATCAGATCTACGACCGATTCGGATACAATGCACGGGTTGTGATCGTATCATTAAAATCGTAGCGTGATGTCAAAACCCTCTTGAACGGTCACGTGTAGCAACAGACATGAGCGAAACTGTTGCTGATTTGGAACTTGATGATGAACACGTAACCATTGGATTGGATGATACATTGGTCGAAGGATGCAAACGTTTGGTCAGCATTCCTTCTGGTATTCTTGTTGTTTTGGACGATGACGATCAAGTCAAGGGCGTGATTGGTCAACGCCAAATGTTGAAGGCAATAGGAAATGGAGTCGATGTCAATGAGACCACTTGCAAAGAAGTCATGGAAATGGATGTTCTCAAGGTCTCCATGTCAGAATCCATTGCCGATGTCATCAAGTCAGTGAACGAACGAATGCCACAAGCGGTTGTCGCTGTTGATGAAAACGGTGCATTTGAGGGGTACTTCTCTCCAGAGGATTACCGACAAGCACAATCGATTCTCTCATCAAACCCATCGCTTGGTTCGTTGTGAGTGTTGACGAGGGTAGGGACGAATACGACCCACTGAAAACCCATGGTAATGTATTATTCATACGCATGGCTCCACGATTAAACCCATGTTAACACACGATATTCACTTATCAATTCCATACCATTTGATTTACTGTGCTGCCTACTCTTCAACATGATTCTTCTCAAAGTCTCTCAAGATTTTGAGTTTGTTCAAGGGTTTTCATAAAACAAATTAGATCAAACAAAGTTGTCTCGGAATTCTGATTCAAAAGACGCTTGTAAATCAACAAGTTCGTCTTCCTTGAACAACTCTCGCTTTTCAATTACTTTGACAATCAAAGAATTAAGAATTTTCAAAGAGGAGTTCAATCCAAGCATTGTTTGAACATCGTTTTCGTTTCCAATTGTTTTCCCCTCAAAGACTGGTTTTCCATGCACAGCCGAAGAACGTAGGTCATACAAACCACCAATATCCTCATAGTATTTCCATTTTTCATCACTTGAAACCCCTAGTAACATTGCACAACGACATCGTAGGGAGTGTCGAATTCCGGTTTTATTTTTACGATTCTGTTTTGCCTTTGTTAGAGATTCTATTGCCGACCAAATCCCGGAAATTGTATATCGTGGGTTGGTGGGCGTGTATAGCAGACTGTAAATGTCAAGGACTTGAGTGAAATCTTCCATCCAAAGTAAATCAAAAATAGCCAGTAGATTTTCCCTAATCCAATTTAGATCTGATTCTGTCATAATTTGTTTAGCCTTTATTGGTTGATCCAAAGGATTGGGGATGTGCTCTTGGTCCAAAACATGGAGATGAATTGAACCCTTAGGTTGTTGATTCAATTCCCGCATGGTTGTCCCCTCCAAGAACATAGGTACAATGAACTGAGAGAATCCTCTCAAGCGTAATAATACCAGGAGACCTTTAACTGCAACCATGATATTATTTATCCTACTTTCATCGGTTTTGAGTAAAAATTCTTCTCCCCAATATTCAACCCAATGCTCTTCATCAACCACTAATTCGCTGAAGATGTTTGTCATATGTATTGTAAAGTGCGGGTATGACATTGGATTAGAGAAGACTTCAGGAACTCCACTCATGGAACCTAATGGGACTGGTTGTAATTTCCCAATCCCTGGGAATTCAATAATTCCCGGGGTTCCATCTAAATTCGGCGTGAAAATTTGACGATTGAAATCAATAGACCTCAACAAAAACGAGAGTTTCATTGTGGTATACGCAATTATATTCAACTTTAACATCTTCTAGTCTGCCAATTCCCAACTCGAGAAGTATTTACTGAATTTTAATGTGCACAAGGGGGCCCCTTGCATACGCCCGTGAACACAACGGTTCCCTTGTGTATGTATACGAGCACGAGGCTACCGACGTGAACAAATTTGCAATCACTCATGCATCAGCAAATATCCTTCTTTGGTCATGATAGCATAACCAATACGTTCGAGTTGAACAATCGTACCTTCTGAATACTTGTTGGATTCAATACGTCCTTGTATGATTCTGATTTCTTCCTGTTCAGGGATAATCAAGTTCGCATTCGATGAGCTTGCTGATGAAACCCAATGGATGATTGGACGCTTGTCTGAACGTTCAATGGATTCGATATCACCATGTACACCAATGTCTGCAAACTCTTTGAGACGGTAGGTTCCATTTGCGTCTTGCGATTCGATGTAAACCGTTGGAGGATGAAGTGCAATACGCCGTGATCCTTTTTCCTGGTGATTCGGATGGATTGGTAATTCCACGGATTCAGGAACTTCACCTTTGAGATAAACTTCTGTCGGATTTCGCACGAATGACAATCGAGGTGCCTCATCATCAATCATCTTGGTATTGTGTGAGAACAATGTTGCAAGTGGTACGGAAATGTCCTTTTGCGTTACGCCTAACTCAATCCAAAAGTTTCGCAGTGCTTCCGGTTGAATGCCCCTTGCTTTCAGTCCTTGAATCGTGGGTAGTCGAGGGTCGTCCCATCCCGTGTATTCTCCATGTTCGATTGATGCCCTCATCTTTGATGTTGAAAATCCACCCCATTCGTGTACTTTGACACGGCCCCAATAGATTGTTTCTGGATATGTCCAACCAAAGTGCTCGTAAAGCAAGGTTTGCTTCCTCGTTGAATCCATTAAATCCTTACCACGAATGATGTGGGTGACACCTTGCAGGTGGTCTTCAACAGCACTCTGGAAATCTAAGAGTGGCCAGACTTTGTACGTCGAACCGATCTCCGCACGAGGATGTGGGTTTGTTTCTGTATCTTGCATTCGAAGAGCAGGCCAATCCCTTAGTGCAGGATTTTTCAACGTCATATCCGTTTTGACGCGAACAACTGCATCGCCAGGTTTGTAGGTTCCATCCAACATCTTGTTCCAATCCGTATTGTTTGCTGCGACTGTTTTGTCTCGACAAGGACAGTTCGATTTCGATTCCCGGAACTCACGGAACGCCTCTGCAGAACACTTGCAGACGTAACCAAAACCTTCGTTGAGCATCTTTTCTGCGTGCTCATAGTATTCTGGAATGCGATCACTGGCAATAACAATGCGATCTGCAGGTCGACCAAGGAGCCACTCAACTTCTTCTGGAATCAAATCATATGCCGACAATTCTGGTGGTTTCACGGTTGTATCTGTGTCATCGAAACGGAGGATTAGTGTTCCCTCATGTTCCTTCGAATAGGTGCCATTGATAACGATGCCTCGAGCATGCCCAAAGGAAAGTGGGCCATTTGGATTTGGTGCGAAACGGAAAACTGGTTTTCCTTTGTCGATGTTCTTCAATTCAGGGAGTCCTTCTCGCTTCTCTTGCTTCTGTCTGCCTTCAAGCATGTGTGAGGCTTCAGATTCAAGGATGGATTCGATGTGCTCAAGTCCTTTTTCTCCAGCAAGAGCGTTTGCTTTCTGAACAGATTGAGCGACCATTGGACTCAACTGTCCACCAAATTGGCGCAAATCCGCACGCATGCTCATGATGCGACCAATAACGGAACCAACGGCACCTTTTCCTTCGTACTCGAAGGCATTCTGGAGCGCAAGGTGCCAAATCAATTGCTGCGTTTCCTCGTCGGGAGCCCAGGCCATGTCTGACCCTGCGGCTGATAATTCATGAATACGTTGCTTACGTTTCGAATGAAAACAGGGTCGTTCCAGTGGGTTCGCGTTTTGGAACAGGGGTTGAGAAGTGTTGTGCCCAGTACCGTTCTACTGTAGCCCAAGACCATCGTAAATCTGGATGAATGCTGTCTGAGGTTATGAGTTTTGGTAATGCTTTGATCGTATTAGGATCGGATGGGTAACCACTACCAATGCTGAACCCAAGCTCATGTTGCAACTCGTCCATGATTCGATCACGAACAACTTTCGCAACAATCGACGCACCACCAACAATTCGATGGTTCGAATCTGCCTTGTGTTCAGAATGCATTGTTGCGTCTTGTACAGGCCAATCATGAATTCGTTCTGATATTCGATTTGTAAATCGTTCCTCATTCACATCACACGCATCAAGCGTGATGTTCCATGGGGCTGTAATCTTCCCATTGTGTCGATTCAGAATCGATGCAAACAAATCCACTTCCAGAAGGTTCAATCCTTGGCCATAAACTGCATTATCGATTCGACTTGGCGGACATATGATGGTATCAACGTACCAATCACGTTGATTCGATTGTTGAACAATCCACTCGTATTGTTCTGTTCGTTTTTTAGCAGAGTGATGCTTTGAATCGGAGATGTTCTGTTCAACCAGCATCGATTCATCTTCGGAAGGAATGGACAGAATACCGACAACCAATGGGCCAAGAACGGGTCCTCGCCCCGCCTCATCAACGCCTACAATTCGCATCGAATCCCTCACAAATCAAAATCGTCATCGTCGTTGACTTTCGATGGAAGCGGTACGTTTCGTGCGTCTACAGATTCTGAAGCCAGGTTTGGGTTTTCATGCCGTATTGTCCGGTCTGTGATTGCAGTTGTCGGCTCAAGATTTTGGTTTTCGATGTGAGGGGTTGACACACCTTGCGTGACGATCTCGGAAGCAAGTTTGTCCATTGTTGTTCGTTGTGATGTGATATCATGATGATCGAGTACTGTTGTTGCAGCTGAACGAAGTGGTTGAGGTAATGGATCTAAGGCTGGAGCCGACGGCGCTGATTGGGATTGGAACGCTTTCTTGAATGTCTCAGAATCCATTGTTGGGCTTTCAGCAGGCTCGGGTTTTTGACTGGGTTTGTTGAATTTCTCCATCCAATCCTCCTGAGTTTCCTCGGGTTGATTTTCGATTTGTTTCATGAATTCATTTTGCTCATTTCGTTGGATTCGATCTCGTACGGCCTTGTTGAGAATGACTGCTGAAATCGCAACGCTGAGAAGGACAAGCCACCATCCCTTCGCAAGAAGGATAAGATCATCAGTAAATTCAGAAAACGAGTAGCCATCTGAAACAGGTTCGGTCTTCCATTGCTTGCCAAGAAAGTCCTCTTCAATAGTGTAGACAAATTCCGTTTCTGGATCGAAAATTGACCGAACGACGATGTCCAAAACGAGCGTGCCATTGGCAGCTTGGTCTGATGGCAATTCTGCCGTACCGCGAAGTGTGAAGTTTGCTCCCCGAGGAAGATTGCCCAACTCAAACGTTCTTGGTTGTGTGGAATCACCATCGATTACAGCACCTTCAGGAGGTGCAAAGCCCATATTGCTCGAATGCGATGATTGTAGTTGAACAATCAATCCATCCTCCAGATTTCCATCGTTGCGAAGTTGGACAGCGAAACTGACAATATCTCTTGAATCCACTTCGTTGACCCCATCGAGGAACGTCCAAGCAACGTTCGGACCTACGACGACATCAATGGAATATCTTGCCAGTGTATCCCCGCCAACCAATCGAAGATCGAATTCAATGGAGTCTTGCTGATATGCAGTAGCATTTGCGTTGATTTTGAACGTCACTGCTTCGAAGGTTCCTTGGCCATAGCGTGGTAGTTGGAACGTTGGAACACCATCCATAATGTTCTCGACGAAGGTTGGAACAGATACAAGTTCAACCGTTACCGAATCTGCAAAGTTGCCGATGTTTTCCAACGCTAGGAAACCTGTACACGTGGCATTTGGCTGAAGGTATGTGCAATCAACAGGTTCAAGGGAATGGTCAAAATCTCTTTCCCACGAGATGTTAACGGTTGCAGTTTCACGAACGGTTCGGAAGGGAAAGTTCGTTGGATGGAGGACGAGATCTACGGAGATGGTTCCTGATGTTTCTGCAGGAGATTGGACACCGATTTCAATGGTTCGTGATTCATTGGGCATCAGAAAAACATCCTCGAAGGCATTGAACAAAGCGACAGTCCAGCCCTCATCTGTGATTCGATCCGAATTTGCCTCTTGGGATGATTCACCATTGACGATGACGTTACCGAGTGTCATGGCTAGGGTATCAGGAGTGTTCCCCGTATTTCGAACAACAACATCGACACGTGCATTTCCTTCTGGGCCAACAACGACATTGGATTGAACAGAATCAATGGTTGCATTGCGGTATGAACTGACTTCGAGCGTGAAATCCCATGCAATGCTTGCTCCATCGAGGCCAGACTCTCCAATCAATCGAAACGTTGGCCCCTGATTTGCAAGTGGGGCACCATCGATCACCTGAGGAACATCCACCCAAATCCGAACAAAATCCATGGTATCTGGACTCAATCGTATGTTGGAGGTCAAACCATTCTCGTCAGCCATCGTCCAACCCCAATTCCACATGGAATCGGTTTGAATGGTGAAGGTGACATCATCATCAATTGTTGCATTGCTCGTGATGTTTGTCGCTACATTTGTACGAATACCGGGATCGACAATAAAGGTCGATGACTGGGTATTTCCAAAGTAAATGTTGGATGGTGCTGTAATCTTCAAGTCCACATTAAGGCTCTGGTTTGATTGATCAGAAAGGTCGACGATGGTCACATTGATGGTGTCCGTTCCGAATGGTGTGGCCTGCGGGATTGTCATTGTCCAGAGGAATCGTTTTGTTTCTCCGGCGTCAAACACCAATTCTTGTCCGTTGCCTGTGATGCTACTCAAGTATTGCGTTCCAAGTTCGAGTTTGAGGGTCGAACCAGAATTTCCTGTATAGGTAACATCGATATGGTGCTGAACGGTTTCTCCAGGATAGGCAACATACCTGTCTGCTGGCGTTATCTCAATCGATGAGGAATCAGCGTGAACATCGAGGGGTAATACCAGCAACAGAACAAGCAAAAACACTGTTCGTTTCTGGACCATGCCAGTGCTACTTTGTCTTTGGTTTTGAAGCAAACGGCATTCTGATTGAACCACTTCAAAACAAATATGAAGACGGAATGAAACGGTAAGCCATGCCCCCCTTCTGGCCGTTCAAACGGACGAAGAAAAACGAGGATGTCATTGATGAAACGCCCCCTGCTCCGATTGTGTATCGAAAAGGACAAGATGTTCACACTGAGAAACATTCGACATCCCAAGAGCGGAATGAATCGGCCTACAAAGATGCGTTAGCATTGTTCGGTGGTGGGGAAACAACGGTTGTCGCTTCAACCAATGTCGCCGATGCTTACGATGGTGTAAGCAACGAGTCTCAAGAAGAGCATCAGCCTTCATTCGAGTGGATACACCATTCGGATGGATACCATTACAAGAAATTGAGCGATGGTCAGTTTGAACCAACAGCGTACGTCAAGAATGCTGATGGATCGTATTCCGAATACGCTTAATCAAAAAGGGTACGTATTCGTTGAATGAGTTGCGGTCCTTGGGCTGTTGTTTTGTTCACTTCTCTGCCAACTGGATGGACAAGGATGTTGCTTGGTGTGGGCGATAGGAGTGATTGTTCCATCCATGAACGACCTTCATTTGGTGTAATGAGAACTGGCATCCGATTGTGAATATGCTCAATTTCTGGAGAAGCATCCCTCGTCAAGAGCGTAAAGGTGCTCAACAATCCGTCATCGCTTTTCCACTGCTCGTAAATTCCAGCCATCAATACGATCTTCTGATTGTCTAAGGTGTGGTAAAAAGGAACCTTCCCACGCGGGGCTGTCTTCCACTCATACCACCCATCTGCAGGTACAAGACATCGACGATGATGGTATGCGTCTCGAAACATCGGTTTTGACTCAACCGTTTCAATTCGAGCGTTAATGGGTTCCATTGTACTCTGTTTACCCCAAGAGGGGCGAAGTCCCCATCGCATGGAAGTGACGGCCGTCTTCCCCGCATCAAGATGAATGACGGGTACAGTATCTTGAGGGCATATGTTGTAGTTTGGTTCGAAATGTGGTTTGTCGATATCGGCAACAATGTCTGGCCAGTGTTGACCTTGAAAGGCAAAGCGGCCGCACATATCCCTCATCACACAGGGTCTGTGATCGTATTGTTGAGTGCTTCAACATCGAATTCGGCTCCGTTGAGTGGAACAAGGAGTTCAAAGGTTTGGGAGATTGAAGGATCAATCTCTCCAAAGCAGCCCACCCATTCGCCATCGATTAAGACGCGAGCAGCTCGGCCAGCAAGCCATGGACCTTCGTTTGCGGGAAGTGCTTCAATGACTACATTTTCAGCCCCAATGTCACGAAGAAACGCTTGAATTCGACCGCGAATGGCGGCAAAACCTCCACTCCGCTCTGCAGTTAAGAACGCTAAACGATCCATGTTTTTGTGGTCTCGAACGACCGTTCCAAGTTCATACACAGACTGAGGCAAATCGTGATGTCGGTTTGTTGCGAGGAGTCGGAGCAGCCCTGGTAACAGGAAATGTCGCATCATCGTGTGCTCAAGAGTGATTGGATTTGTGATTCGAGTAATTGCATTGAATGGCTTCCAGCGCATTCGATCGAACTGATCTTCGTCATTGGAGAGAGTAAGTGATTGAATCTGCATGAAGCCCATGCCTTGCATCGATGTTCGGATTCGCCGACGCAAATGGTCATCGGCTCTTGGTATTGCATTCATCGGCGCTTTCGGCACATCGCTACCAAGATCTTCGTAGCCATGCCCGATGGCCAAATCCTCTACAATATCGACAGGATGAAGCAAGTCGAATCGCCAACGAGGCATATCGAAGCCAAGCATATCTTCACCTTTGCTTGCATATTGCATCGTACCATCATCACTGATTTCTTGTGGCGAGGCTGGAGAACGTCCAGTGAACCGCCCACCCATTCGAATCATGGCAGTTGTCAACTCCTCGTCTTCGAGTTCACGACCGAGAATCGTTTTCACGAGGCGAGCTGGTACTCGATGATGAACAGGTTTCCAGTTTGGCAGGTTTTCTTCTTGGCCGTTGCAATCGGTGATTCGTACCGTTTCGATGGTTCCTCCACGCTCCTTTGCTTGCAGGGCAACAAGCATCAAACACGATTCACATGCTCTTCGATCCCAACCTGTCACATCGATAAACAGGTCGCGCGTTGAGGATTGAACAGTGGTTTGTGCACCGTTGATGATTGGGGGGAACGAAAGCACAGCGCCCTTGGAATCTTCGATGATGGGTACTCTGTCCATACCTTCCAACAAATGAGCATAATCGAGACCTTTGGGATGAACTGTAAGAATTTCTTCAATTGTCATGGATGCATCCATCGCCAGTGGTGTAAAGGCATGACTTCGTTCGACTGCCTTAACGGTAAATGGTGGGTGGAGCGTTGAGAGGTCGTGCACTCCAATACTCGCACGTCGTCGACCCCGGCCAAGAGCGAAATGGAGTTTCTCTTGATGATCCATCAACTGCTTAATGAAAGCGTCCATGTCTTCATCATCCTGCATTTCCAGGCCCCGAACCACTGCACCCAAAATAATTGGTCGTATCGATGCAAGTTCGGGTTCAACCGTCAGTTCGATACCACTTTCATCGAGTGATTCTTCTGTCAATGTGGCCTGATTGTGAAGGAAACCACGCATCGCAAGACTAAGCGTTTCCGCACTGAGTAAATCTGGTCGGTTTGGGAAAATTTCGATGTCCAATGTCTCCTCATCACATCGATCGATGTCTGTCCCCAGCAATGGTAGTCGATGGTCAACATCAGCGATATCGTGCTGACACCCATGCTTTGATAGAAGGAAAGAAAGAAGTTTTTGTTCAACCGAGATTGTTGGCATTTCTTCACCTCAGCGTGCGAACCAATGGGGCAACGGTCGCTCATAGCCGACCATTCGCAAACCGCTAATGGCAGCAGTGTCATAATCCAATGCACGTAGATGTGCACGTTGAACTTGGTCGATGGATTCAAGCCCGAGTTGACGAAGGATTCGCTTCATATCGATGGAGAGACCTTGAAGCCAAAATTCCATGTCGTCTGATTCCAAGACTGGAGGTTGCGTTATGACGAATTGTGCACCTGCGCATCGAGCAACGATGATATCGTGAGCATCGCATGTGAACCCGAATTCAAGAGCAGCTGTAGTCTCTGTGGACTCGAGATTTGTTTTAACCGCCCGCCCGATGATGGGCAGAGTTGCAGCCTCGGGCACACCAGTGCCATCTTCAATTCGAGAAACTGCCACCTGAATATTGTGATAAACAGAGCGCTTCTGAAGCGATTGAATTCTTGAGATTCCTTGGCATGCCAAAAGAGGTGACTCCGGGTTGAGTAAGGTTCGAAGTATAACGAGAAGACCATCGAGTTCTTCATCGGTCATTGATGGGAGACTGTCAAAATCGATGCAGGCTCCGGCGACTGTGCCCGAGTATTCAGGTAGGGTTGCTAAACTCCTGATGTTCAGCGAGAGGACATCGATTGGTCGTGGATTCTCCTCCACAAGAAACGGTTGTGTCTGAATATGGGACAAACGTCCAGTTGAATTGGATTCAATGGAGAGTACATTCCCGTCTGGTACGAACGGAAGGATGGGAAGGGGAAGAAGGATCGGAAGTGCGTCTTCATCGGCACCATGAATCAACGCAGCAGTGTCAACATCGTGGTTTTCAATGAGTGGGGCTTCATCCATTGGTGTAATAGCGATGCTTGAGAGGTCTCCTGAGGAGACGGTTGAACCATCGATATGATACTCGATGCTGTTGTTGGACTCAAGACAAAAGGCATCACTTCCGAGGTTCATATTGTAAATCTCAATCATCCCATTGATTTCTTTCAATTCCTTGGATGTAAGTGGGCGAAGTAGAGTACCCTGAGGAGGGGTCGGACAACGACCTTCAATGATGATCATTCCACCTTTCATACCACAGCCAGCATCGTTACCAACATCGCCTTGGACGACGATGATGCCACCAGTCATACCGTTGCCAATACGCTGACCAACATCACCTTGGACTGCAATCAATCCATCGTTCATGAACATCCCAAGATCGTCGCCACTGCCATCGCCACTGGTCACGACTCCACCTTGCATCATGAAACCAGAACACCGTCCGATGTATCCCGTTGCAGAGAGTTTACTCCCCTTGTTGTAGGCTCCAAAAAATGAACCAGCTTCTCCTTCAATATCGAAAGAACCTCCTAATCCAAAGGAACTGATCCAAGAACCAAGTTTCCCTAGTGCACGAATGCGAGCACCCTCAGGCATGGCAGGGCAAAGCCCTATCTCACCATCTTTTGGTACTTCTTCACCAGAACCTGTCCACCCAATACGAAGCAAGGCGTTCTGCTCAACTGCTGCTTGAAGACGAGGAAGAAACTTGGCATTGATGCTCATCGAGCGCTCAAAAACGTCTCCAGGTCCCGCCATGTTTCTTCGGTGTCAACCGTCGGTCAAATACCCTCTCCTTCTTGAACTGGAAAATGATGAATTCTCTTCTCATTGTTGCCTCACGAACTGTTTATGGATGTTCAGCCATGCCGGATGCTTGAGCAGTATGGTCGTCAAGGTGGCAATCAATGGATATGGGACAATTGGAAAACGTGTTGCGGATGCAATCGATGCACAAGACGACATGGAAATCATCGGTGTGACCAAGACCCGTCCCTCGTTCGGATGCGACCTCGCCGTTCGAAAGGGTTACCCACTGTATTGCACATACGACGCAGACGACAAAATTGCAGCCTTTGGGCCTGCAGGATACGACTGCAAAGGCGGATTGAGTGATCTCCTTTCTGTGGCAGACATCGTTATCGATTGTTCTCCTGGAAAAGTAGGTGCTCAGAACAAAGAAATCTACCAGAATGCTGGTGTAAAATGGATTTTCCAAGGCGGTGAAAAACATGCAATGACGGAAATGTCGTACACCTCGAGCGGAAATCATGCCGAAAATATGAACGTCGAAGGAACACGTGTTGTATCATGCAACACAACGGGGCTTTCCAGAACGCTTGTTCCATTGCTTCACGCTTGTGGCTCCTTATCCGTCGAGTGCACCATGATTCGAAGAGCAGCAGATCCTGGCGACTCCAGTAAGGGGCCAATCAATGCGATTAAGCCGGTGCTTAAGGTGCCGAGTCACCATGGTCCTGACGTGATGACCATTCGTCCCGAAATTGCAATAAATTCGATGGCTGTTGCCGTTCCTACAACGATTATGCACGTTCATGCAATTGTTGCAACATTACCTGATGGTCACGGGATGAGTACTGAATCTGTTCTTGACTTGTGGGCTCAACAACCACGTGTTCTGATCATGAACGGAGCTGAAACCGGCATAACAACCACTGCAGAGGTCATGGAGTTCTCAAGAGACATTGGCAGAAAGTGGGGCGACTTGCATGAAATCTTTGTCTGGGAAGATGGGGTTAAACTCGATGGAAACACACTCTACTACTTCCAAGCAATCCATCAAGAATCCGATGTCATACCCGAAAATGTGGACGCTATTCGTGCCTTGATGGGTCTAGAAAGTGATTGGAAAACGTCGGTTCAAAAGACCGATAATGCCATCGCAGCCTACAACGGACTGTAGTCAAAAAAGGCGCATCCTCAAAAACCCAACTGGCGTCGGGTGTCTATGCATCTACGTCGAAGGTGTTTTCTCCTGTTGTCCATCTTCCTTTTTTCCCTCGCGTTGCCGATGGCTTCTTCAACATCTCGAGTGGTAGAAGACGTAGAAGTAACTCAGACGCATGATTCTCAATGGAAATCCATCGACCCTGTATCCAAACGTTCCATTGTTGTGAAAGAAATTTCAACGACAATCGACCTCGCAGGATTTTCATTTGATCCACTTTCCGCAGACTTGAGCCATTTGAACACTGCTTGGAGCACTGGAGGTTCAACATCCCTGTACATGATTCAACTTTCCATCAACGATGGTGCAGTCATCAATGCATTGGAAACGGAGTACGATCTTGAAGTCCTTGAACGACAAAGTTCAGGTGTTTACATTTCAAGGATTGACGACCAATCCCAACTCGATGGAATATCGGCAAACGAACATGTACGTTGGATTGGCGCTTATGAGCCTTATATGCGAACTACAAACGATGCGTTAGGTGCTCACCTCATTCAGGTTACGTTGACGAGCGATATCGACTCATCGGATGTTGCAGAAATCACTGTTCAACTCATCCAGAACGGGGCAACATCCGCTTGGTGCTCTATGGACATGTGTGAGGCTGTTTTTGAACATGGTCTTCAACCCAATCAACTCCGTATGATTGCAACGCACGATGATGTCTACTTCATCGAACGTGCTTATGATCTCTCACTCCATAACAATCTCGCAGCAACTGAAGTCGGGGCAGTCGCAGTTCGAGCAACAAACTCGCTCGGTTTGGATGGTTCTGGAGAAACGATTGCTGTCATGGATACCGGTCTCGATAACGATCATCCTGACGTACTGGGTCGGATTGCAGCCATCAACACACAGTATGGACTTGATTCATCACCTATCGATAGCAACAGCGGTCACGGCACACACATCGTCATGACCGTCCTCGGTGACGGAAGCGGTGATTCGTCGACTACTGGAATCGCCCCAGATGCAAACTTGGTCATGTATGCTCTCGAACACGACCCAACAGGTTATTTCGGGCGCCAAGGTTCAATCTATGACTTGCTTTCTGATGCTGAACTCAAAACAGCACGAATCGCAGTCAATGCATGGGGTTCGAATGGAAACTTTGGGTACTATACAGCAGACTCACGCTCCGCAGATCAATACGTTTCAAACAACCAATTCCTACTTCCTGTCTTTTCAGTTGGCGACAATGGAGCCTCGGGTGCATCCAAAGTCACTGCTCCTGGGACAGCAAAGAATGTTCTTTCAATCGGTTCAAGTCACAACGGGAGTGTCAGTCCCTCTTCGTCCCAAGGTCCAACCTTGGACGGTCGTATCAAACCCGATTTGGTCGCACCAGGTGAAGGAATTTGTTCTGCACGGGCTGAAGAAGCCAAGAATGCCGTTGGTTCAGTCTGTGCGACTGGAACGCACAGCAATTCTCGTTCAATGTACATGGAATTGAGCGGAACCTCGCAAGCCACTGCAGTTGCAGGCGGATCAGCAGCCCTTGCACGTGAATATCTGCGAGAAGTTGCCGGAATCAACAAACCTTCAGCAAGTCTCATCAAAGCAACACTCGTGAATGGTGCTGAAGATCTCGGAACTCCAGACATCCCAAACAACAACGAGGGTTGGGGACAAATCGACCTCGAAAACAGTCTAGCACCGAGTTTTTCCGGCACACCTTTGGATATGTTTCATGATGACTCTCGTGAATTACAGGCAGGTTTCTCACTTTTGTACTCATTCAACATTGACGCCTCCAAGGGTATCGATCTTACCCTCGCCTGGAGCGATGTGGAAGGAAGTGCCAATGCACCACAGGCTGAAGCCCGTCTTATGAACGATCTCGATCTCATTTTGTTGGCTCCAGATGGAACAACATACGCAGGAAATAATTTCGCAAATGGTGTCTCTGTCGTTGGTGGTTCTGCTGATGACGTGAACAACATCGAACGAATCCGCTTGCCTGCAGGAACCAGCACACAAAACGGTGAATGGATGGTGATGGTTGAACATCGCGGCGGTGGAACTCAACGCTTCAGTATCGTCATGGCTGCAGATGCTACGCTCATTCCGAAGGCCGATTTGACAACCTTCGGAAACAGCATTTTGCCATCATCATTTACGCCACTCGTTGGTGATCTCGTTTCGGTATCCCTCGCATGGCACAATCAAGGTACCCTTGCTTCGGGTAGTTACCGAGTTCAGTTGGAAGATGTAACCGCAGGTTCAATCCTTTACGATTCCAACCGTTCATCACTTGAGGGTGGAGAACTTGATTCGGTATCCTTTTTCACACAATTCTCTACGACTGGAGTCCACACGTTACGACTTTCTCTTGATACCAACAATCAGGTCACAGAATTGAACGATGGCGTTTCAGGTACGGACAACAACATTCTGGATATCGATATCGAAGTGACAGCACAAGGATTGAGAGTCATCTTCCTTGCAGAGGATGGTTCCATTCCACAATCTTCTTCGGAGAGGGATGCCGCTGCAACTGTTGTGATGGATGTTCGAAATGAGACTGGTCTCTCCCTTCCCTTCGTAGTTGTTCATGAAGGTACGGGCGAACGTCCAGTAAGCCTGACGGTTTCAGGTGTTCAGGAACCGGATTTGATTTACCCGGCAATCTTGAACAGCCCGGAAGACCAATGGTCTCGAACAGTCAATGATTCAGGTCCGTTCACGCTCAGTGGACAAGGAACTGAAAACGATACGGTCTATCTCCAGTTGGACTTGGAGGATTTATCGGCGACGTTGGATGCCTCAACCGAACGATTTGCTCGTGCAGGTACCTTTGTGGTTGATGTCACGGCACGTTACCAAAATCAACCCACGGTTTCCCATACACAGCGTCTCACATTTACAATCGAACAAGTTGACTCCGTAGACGTCGTACCTTCTGGAACGGTAGGAGTACAAGCTCAACCAGGTGAGAGCACAGGCTTTTCAATGGGTGTTCGAAACACCGGAAATTCCGCTGCTCAATACACCATGTCGTGCAGTTCCGCATCGCAATGGCAAATTATGCTTGGCAATTCGAATTCGTCGACCCTTGAGTTTGAACCGCTCAACATTTTGCAAGACCTTTCAATGGATGTCAACGTGTTCGTACCAAGTGTAAGCAACGGACAACCATCTGCTGGGTTTAATGATCAAGTTACATGTGTCGTGACCTCACCTACGGATCCTACGTTGAATCACGTTGAGGTTGTTAACGTAGCCGTCGCTGAATTGCGCTCGTTCAAATCCGACCTCTACGGTCCATCAGGGGCGATTGGCCCGGGGGCACTCGCAACTCCAGTGTATGCTGACACAGGAGAGGTGATTTACTACAATCACACCATTTCAAACAACGGTAACACGGACATGGATTTCACCGTGACACTCGAACGTGGTAATCCTTCATGGGCTGCCCAAATGTCGTACCTTGATGAATTGAGTTCAACCAGTTTGACGTTGAACCTTGTCGCGGGTCAATCAGCAAATGTCGAACTTATGTTGCTGGTTCCTGAAACCGCACGTGAAGGAAATTCAAACACTTACACGCTAAGGGTTGAGCACAGTTCACAGTACTTTACGCTGAACACAACCTCCTTGATCGTTTCCGATAATCTCGATGTTCAACTTGAACAGGTTGTCGATAGTGGTGTCGTTTCGGCGGCAATCGGTGAGAATTTCACGTTCGTGAACCTCATTGTAACCAATTCAGGAAACGCTGACCTTGATTTGAACTGGAGTTATGGCTTAGCACCTGATGGTTGGATTGTGAACTACGCCAACCCTCCTTCCAGTGTTGCTGTCTTGTCTCATGCAAATGTCATTGTAGCGATACGACCTCCAAACCAGACAAGCGCTGGGGAAGGATTTGATCTTCCTCTCTACGTCAATGCGAGCAATGGAGGGCGATACGTGACGAGCGAATTGGTGCTTCGAGTTGAAGTTCCAACCAGTGAATTTGCAGGCTTTTCGACTGATTCCTCCGAAGCACCGCTTCTGTTCATTCCACGAGGAGGTTCCGCTCAGCAATCGTTTGTTCTCGTGAACGAGGGCAACCTCCCGTTGAGTGGTACGCTACGGGCGGAAGTGCGGACTTCAAATGGTGATATTCTCTCCGATAGGAAAGCGACCGTGTCTCCATCAAGCATCTCTGATTTGGCTGTTGGTCAATCTATTGAAATCGTTGGGAAAGTAAAACCGGACACGGATGCAAGTGATGGGCGATATCAACTGGTTCTGATTTTTACTTCTGATGCAGATGTCGTCATTGAATTCTCAGCAGATACAAGCGTAAGTGCCCAGCAATCCAGCGGAGGGTTACTCAATATGTCTCCAATTATTGCCTACCCATTGCTTGGGTTGTTTGCTGTTGCCTTGATTGTTGGTGCTCGACGACTGAAATCATCGGCAAAGGTCAGTGATTCAGGAACGGATTTGGTTTCTCCTGACGCACACACGAACCCAGACCATCTAGGCACGCGACGTGATGAGGCATTGGACATTAGTCACTCTGTGAATGACCTTGCCTCCGGCGAGGTTTCTCAAGATGAGATTGCTGCCGCATTAGCGCAATCGATGGACATGCCTATGCCGCAGGCATCTTTACCAGCAGGATTGCCCCCGGCGGGACTTCCTCCAGTAGGAATGCCGCCCGCCGGATTACCTCCAGCAGGTTTGCCGCCCGCAGGTTTGCCGCCCGCAAGTCTACCTCCAGCTCCAGTGAAAGAGGTACCGCCTCTTCCGTCTGGACCACCTTTGCCCCCAGGAGGCCTTCCAAACGGATGGACAATGGAACAGTGGCAGCACTATGGAGAGCAATACCTTCAACGCATGGGGTTGAAGTGATACGTTCAAATGGATGATACAGAACGTTGACGCATGCTCAACATTGTTTTGTTTGGACCACCTGGTGCAGGAAAAGGAACACAAGCCCAACGCATGATGGATGCAACAGGATTGCCTCAAGTCTCAACAGGTGACATGTTGCGCGCTGCTGTAAAGGCTGAAACAAGCGTAGGTTTGGAAGCCAAGAAATACATGGATGCAGGAGCGCTCGTCCCTGACCAAGTCATCATTGATTTGATCAAAGATCGAATGAAAGAAGATGATGCTCAACACGGTGTTATGTTCGATGGCTTTCCACGGACTGTCCCTCAGGCAGAGGCACTCGCGAACATTGTCGATGTTTCCATTGTTTTAGCCATCGATGTTCCTGATGAGCGCATCGTTGAGCGAATCTGTGGGCGTTATAGTTGTGGGAATTGCGGTGTTGTCTACCATGACACATTCAATCCGATTTCAGATGAGGGGTGTGAATGTGGAGAATTTTCAGAAAAGCGAAGGGCTGATGATAATGAAGAAACCGTCGTTGCCCGATTGCACGCTTATCATGAGCAAACTGCCCCACTTGCAGCATTCTACGAAGAATCTGGCCTGTTCAAGGTGGTTGACGGCGATCGTGACATCGATTCGATTACAACCGATCTTCTCAAGGCACTTGATTGAGGTGTTCGTGCATGAGCCGTCGACGTCAACGACAACGAGACAAGCGAAGACAACATGCTCTTCATTCTCGTGATCGTTTACTATCAATGCTCTACGATGTTCCCAACCATTCACTGGAACACCGCCAAATCTATGCGAATCATTTGTTTAAAATCTCACGTCGACATCGTCTTAGGTTGTCAAACCAGTCGAAAGAAGTCGTTTGTAGAAAGTGTTCAACGCTTTTCGTTCAAGGCACGACTAGCCGAATACGTTTTCGAAACGGCTACAAACTCTATTGTTGCCTTGCCTGTGGATACATGAGAAGAGTGCCGTACAAAACAACCAATGGGGCTTCTTTATGACAATCCCTGATGCAATTCTTCGTCAGGCAAAGGATGCCTCGTTGCCAGTGACGATGAGAATCGGAAAGTCGGGGCTGACAGAAGCTGTGGTTGTCGAATTGGATGGCCAACTTGCCTCGAGGTCACTCGTCAAAGCGAAGGTCAATCGTGGACTTTTCACTCGAGACGATCTCAAACAGGTATGGACTCATCTTGCCGAACAAACGTCGAGTCGGGTTGTTTTTGCACGAGGTAATGTTGCTGTTTTTTGGAAGAATTAAACCAAACATCAACCCAACGCTCAATAAGGTCATGTTAGTCCAACATTCATGGGCGGTAGTCTTCTTTTCTCACGGCGACATCCAGCACAATTGATTGCATTTCTCTCTTTGATTGTCGTAGGAGCGATGTACTTCGTTCAAAGCGGATTTGCCGCTGGCGGTGGAGATGGAATCAATCTTAGCATCACCGTCAAGGACGGAATGGAGAATCAAGCCGTTTATGTCGGGCTTGGCATTCTCTTGTTCGTCTACGCTCTGATCATTACCGAAGTTGTTCATCGCACACTCGCAGCGGCACTTGGTGGACTACTCGCTGTTGTTGCTCTGAACTTTTACTCCGTTGAGGATACACTTAGTTTGAAAGCAGTCACAACGATGATTGATTGGGAAACGATTGGCCTCTTGCTTGGAATGATGGTCATGGTGGGCGTCATTTCTCACACCGGTGTATTCGAATGGTTTGCAGTTCAGGCCTACAAGAAGAGTGGCGGAGAAATTTGGACGCTTGTCGTTATTCTTTGTGCAGTGACTGCGGTCTTGTCTGCATTCCTTGACAACGTTACAACCATGTTGCTGCTGACTCCAGTCACCATTCAGATTGCAAAGGTACTGGATGTGAAGCCGATTCCTATCCTCATTTCGGAAGTTTTGTTTTCGAACATTGGTGGTGCTGCAACGATGATTGGAGATCCTCCAAACATCATGATTGGTTCTGCAATGTCTCCTTCTGCAATCGAGGGCAATAAAGATGCTGGGATTGCTGCACTCGCATCAGAGGGCGTCACATTCAACGACTTCATCATCGAGATGGCACCTGGAATCCTGCTGACAATCGTCCCAACCTTCATGCTCATTCGCTGGTTGTACAAGGACGAGTTTAGTGGGCGACGTGATCGAGACATCACCGAACTCGAGCGCCAATATGCCATCAAGGACATGAAGGGACTCAAAGTAAGCGGTACCATCCTTTGCTTGGTCATCATTGGATTCTTTTTGCATCCAGTTGTTCACATTGCAGTGTCCTGGGTTGCACTCGCGGGGGCTGTCATCATGCTCCTCGCTACGAATCCTCACGAACTTGAGGAACCTTTGGAGCATGTTGAATGGACGACACTTCTCTTCTTTGCGGGTTTGTTCGTTCTCGTTCACTCACTTCAGTACATGGGCGTAATCGATTACATTGGTAGTTTTGTTCAGAAAGGTATCGAAGCGTTTAGTGAAGAGTACAGACTTGCCGCAGCCGTCGTCATTATACTGTGGGTTTCAGCCATCGCCTCGGCCTTCATTGACAATATCCCTTATACAGCCACAATGATTCCAATCGTCCTCTCGTTGTCCGTTGAACTCAGTCTCGATCTCGGTCCGTTGATTTGGGCACTCGCTTTCGGCGCTTGTCTTGGTGGAAACGGTACGCTCATTGGAGCCTCTGCAAACGTTGTAACCGCTGGACTATCCGAAGAAGCGGGTTACCCGATTTCTTTCAATGAATTTTTCAGAGCTGGATTCCCTGTTATGATTCTCTCTACTCTTATCGTCACGTTCTACATGCTCCTTGTCTATGTTGTCGGCGGAGAAGACGGTGGAACAACCTGGAAGATTGCTCTCACCTGTATCGCTCTCATAGGCATTATCGCTCAATATTCCCGTGGACGTGCCAAAGGAAAATCACCAGCGGAAGCATTGGTCGACGATGACGCTGGAGAAATCATCTCTGCTATCAAGTCCGTTGTAATCTCCGCCGGCAAAGCAGATACTGCTCTTGATGGCGAAGAGTAGACACGTCAAGGCGTTGGATTGAAGAACCTGAACCCGAAGGGTCGATGGGGTCACCATGAACGAATGCGGAGTCTGCGGTATTCTGTATCTCGCCGGGGGGTCTTGTCCTGCTTGTGGTTCGCAAATCCAAAAGCGGTCTGAAGATTTCCAGGATGCTGAAATGGTTCTTCCTACAGAAGTACCAGGCTTGGATGAGGCGGCTGATGCTTGGTATGATTTGGAAGGTATGGAGCGTCCAGTCGAGGAAAAGGAGCCCGAACCAACGTCTTCGCTTCCGTTCGGCTTTGGTGGCGAATCCAAGACAAATGTCTCTCGACTTCCGTTCGGTATCGGTAGTCATCGAGATGGAATCCCATTTGATGTTGAACCTTCGAATGAAACCGATCCGGTACCTCCGAATGAAACCATTGAAGAGATGGTAGAGACCCAAGAGCATCAAGACAATTCAGCAAAGATCCTTGATGAAATCGACGTTGTTGAAGAATCAGTACCGATTCCAAGTCTGCCAGAGTTGAATTCTACCAATGTTGAGCCAATTCCGAACGTTGAGCCAACTCCAATTGAGGTTGCGCCGATTCGAATCACAGCCATTCCACTTGTTGAAGCGACTCCAGTCGAAGTACACCATCCAGACATTCCAGTTGATGAAACGGCACAATACGAATTCTTCGCAGAAGAAGATGACATCATCGAAGTCGTCTTTTCAGATCTTGAAGATACTGTGGTTCATGTTGACCATGGGGCTGTTGATACCTTTGAACAACCCGAAGTCGTTGAATATGCAGAGAAAACGTTCTCGCCTTTTGACCTCCACCCAGCACGAGCGATGACTGTTCAAGCCTCAAGCAATGGGGAACTCAAGTCCCTTGTCGAAGGAGGATTCCTGTCGATTGGAAGAGGTGATTGGCGTGGGGCAGCACGTTCCTTCCAACGTGTTCTTTCAAGCGTTCCACAGGATGTCGGTGCAATGAACAATTATGGTATTTCACTGCTCCAAATCGCAACTACAATGCAAGAATCAGCAGACCCTGTGGACGTTTCCAATGCTGCGACACAATTTGAGGCTGCGATTTTGTCTTTGAGGGAGGCTGTGCGTGCGCAACCCGATGGATCTGAGCCGTTGTACAATCTGACCCAAGCATTACTTTTGAGCGGACGGGAAGAGAAAGCCCTCGGTCTCATGGAAATGGTCACAGAGGACGACAAATCTCTACCACATTTCGTGAATCTCCATGCTGCTATACTAGCCCAACTCGGACAGTACGGGGAAGCGAAAAGCATGTTAGCCTCGATTCAAGGAGAACCACTGGTTTCTCAGAATCTGCTCAAACTGCCTTCTCTTTGACCATAATTTAAGCCCCATGGGCTGATTTGAAGGCAAGTCGACATCCGATTTCTTCATATACGTGAGGTAGGTCGGAAGGTTGCTTAGCACCTCGGCAACTGCTGTCGGGGGAAGGGCTGAGGAGAACCATCCCTCGGGGAGGTGGTTTTCTGTGGAAGCCGAATTGGCATGTTTAGATACCGAAGGGTTACTCGCATGGTGTGGAATACATACATGTGATGCTACAACCCAACTGGGGGATCGCTCGGCTCGAGTGCCGATGAAGGTCGTGACAAGCTGCGATAAGCTGCGGGGAGACGCAAGAATGTCTTGGATCCGCAGATGGCTGAATGGGACTTCCTGTTTCTTCGGAAACAATCGCGATGCGATAGGGAACCCCCCGAATTGAAGCATCTTAGTAGGGGGAGGAAATGAAATCAACAGAGATTCCGTGAGTAGTGGCGAATGAAAACGGATCAGGACAAGCCGAATCCCGACTCGAAAGTGAGGGAGATGTGGTTTGCAGTCTTTTGTCTAAGTCAGAGAAGGTGAAGTTGCCTGGAACGGCACAGCCAGAGAGGGTGAAAGTCCCGTAACCATACCTGATATGACCACGTGACTGTAAGAGAGTAGCGTGCGCTGGAAATCGCGCGTGAATATGGGAGGCAGAAACTTCCAATCCTAAATACAACTCGAGACCGATAGTTTACAAGTAACGTGAGTGAAAGCTGAAAAGTATCCTTGGCGGGATGTGAAAAGAACGTGAAACCAGTTGGGTACAGGCTGACAAGGCGTGAAAGCGATGATATGAGCAGCGTCTTGTCGTGCGTTTAGAAAAATGCCCCAGGGAGTTTTGATCATTGGCGAGGTTAAGCGGTTGATCCGCGTAGCCGAAGGGAAACCGACAAGTCCGCAGCAGTTTACTGTGAGGGACGAAGTGTGCTCGCTTGGAGTCAATGGTGGAAGACCTGAAGCCCGTCGATCTATGCCTGGCCAGATTGAAGCCCGATGAAAGTTGGGTGGAGGATCGCACCGTTGCTGATCTGCAAATCGCTCGGACGAGCTGGGTATAGGGGTGAAAGTCCAATCGAGATGGGCAATAGCAGGTTCCGCGTGAGACTACTCGTAGGTAGACGTTCGTGGAGATAGATTACGCTGTAGAGCACTGATTGTGCGTTTAGGGGGAGCGATCCCTCGGCGTGCTGCCAAACTCCGAAGGTGTAATCGTTGTAGATACGAGCAGTGAGTGATGGTGGGTAAGCTACCATTACAAAAGGTGAACAAACCAGCCTGAAGTTAAGGTCCCTAAATATCAGTTAAGTGTCACAGACAAACCGTGTCCGTGGTCGAAAACAACCAGAAGGTGGGCTTAGAAGCAGCCATCCTTGAAAGAGTTCGTA